>Ga0209345_10000347_pt1 | contig 60261 bp, 60 predicted proteins | sample Cruoilmetagenom7_FD_187294 | JGI IMG/M metagenome (GOLD analysis project Ga0209345, IMG submission 187294) | Oil polluted marine microbial communities from Coal Oil Point, Santa Barbara, California, USA - Sample 7 (SPAdes) (version 2) | ecosystem: Environmental > Aquatic > Marine > Oil seeps ... | reverse complement strand
TATTTGCTTACCTTGCAGCGAATAGTGAAAGCACAATCAGACGTGAAGTTATTGAAAAAGATCCTCAGTTATAGCGATAACTTAAATATTTTCACAACCGATTAGAATACTTTTCCTGGATTCATATTCTAGATCACGTCCGTGCTGTGCAGCATTTGATCGACAATGATAGCTTAACCGGCCCATTCAACCTAACCGCACCCACCCCTGTTACTAACGAAACCCTTACCAAGACATTAGGTAAAGTCCTCAGGCGCCCTACTTTTATGACGGTTCCCGGCTTTGCTTTGAAACTTGTTATGGGAGAAATGGCTCATATTCTATTGACTGGACAAAGGGTCTTGCCGCACAAACTTGAAGAGTCAGGGTTTAAATTTAATTATCCAGAATTAGAACAGGCTTTAAATCAAATATTGAAATAAAAAAAAGCCTCCGCATCATGCTGAGGCTTTTACTAGATTAAAATCACTTAGCCTGTTTAGCTTTTTCAACGATAGCTTTAACGTCTTCTCTTAGTTGGCGTGCATCAAAAACAATACCATCTTTAATGGTGTATTTTACACCGCCGACTCGTTGCGGAACATTATCAAGTCCCAAACGGTAATGGCCTGTGCCATAAAGAACCTTAAAGTTGGCGATCGGATTTTCATCAACGATTACCAGGTCGGCTAACTTGCCTGGACGTAACGAACCAATCTTATCATCCATACCCAAAGCTTCTGCTCCGTTCATTGTTGCAGACTGGATGACTTCGAGTGGATGAAAGCCGGCCTCTTGCAGCAATTCAAACTCTCGAATCAAACCAAAGCCAAAGATTTTGTAGATATAGCCTGTATCTGAACCTGTCGTAACACGACCACCATGATTCTTATAGTCATTCAAAAAACTCATCCAGATGCGATAATTTTCTTTCCAGTCGATTTCGTTTTGCGTAGTCCAATCGAAAAAGTAAGAGCCATGCGAATGACGGTTGGGTTCGAAGAATTCGAGTAGTTTCGAATGAGTATAATCATCATGCCACTCGGCCTCTCGCTCACGCATAACATCACGGCTGGCTTCGTAGATAGTCAGCGTTGGATCGATGGTAAAGTCCAGCTCGATCAACTCATCACGAACAGCGTTCCATCGTTCGCTGCCCTTCTCGGCCGCCTGTTGCCATAAACGGCCAGCTTCGGTGAAGCGGTGTGATTCATCGTTGTAGTTATATTCGAGCGGATAATCCTGAATAGTCTTATCGGTGAACAGGGCTTCCGGCAAACCATACCAATGCTCCATTGAGGTTAAGCCGAGACGCGCTGAATCCAATGCATTAGTACCATACACATTCAGTTGTGCATGATGCATCATGGTGCCTAAACCCTGCTTAGTAGCTTCGTCCAATGCGGCTTCCATCATATCTTTGGGTAAACCAAAAAACTTAATCCCAGCAGCTCCTTCGTTAGCAACATGGCGTACCCACTTTCGGGCTTCCTTAGGTGTGGTTATTTCTTTATCCCACCCCATGCCGAAACCAATGTAAGGCACGATTCGTGGCGCTGTGATCTTGTTCTGTTGACTGAGCTTTTGATGTTTTAGCGTCCAGTCAAGGCCATTGAAGCTGCCCGGTTCGCGTATCGTTGTTATGCCATGGGCTAACCATAACTTGAAAGGATACTCTGCAGGCAATCCATCAACGCTACCGGCAATGTGGGCATGCATATCAACAAAACCAGGCATTACATAATGGCCACTGATATCCATCACCTTGTCACTTGGTCCTGCTTTAGGACGTTTCGACTCATCAATCGCAACCCCTGGAGCTCCTACCGAGCGAATACTTTTGATGGTGTTACCTTCGATAATAATATCGACCGGACCGATTGGTGGTGCGCCCTCACCGTTGATGATAATGCCGCCCCGCAAGATGAGCCGATTAAAAGGACCTTCGCCTTCGCTGCGTTCTGGTGCATCAAGAGTCTCTGCCATAGATGAGCAGCAGGTTAGAAATAGAAGTGTTGAGATGAAATATTTAATGCTGATATTCACACTGATACCTTTGCGGGTAATTCTACAAGTTATCAGCAAGATGCCCGAATCAGGCTTAAATATCAAGAAAGGAGGTGTAACTAAGTTTAAGCAGCTGAGGCTACTTCTTGTTAATCACGCCATTGGGGACATGTCCGCTGGCTATATGTTCTCTGGCACGCTCTATGTGTCCTTCCTGGTCATCGAAGAACACATCTGCACCAAATGCTTTTAAGAAGCGTGTTTTATCCATACCGCCCAGGAATAAGGCTTCATCAATACGAATGTCCCAGTAACGAAGCGTACGAATCACGCGTTCATGTGCAGGAGCTGAGCGAGCTGTCACCAATGCTGTGCGAATAGGGCAATCCTCGGTACCAAATTCTTTTTGCAGTTTGTGTAGCGCAGCCAGGAAGTTTTTGAATGGGCCGCCTTCGAGAGGTTTCTGCGCGGATGCTTTTTCATGCTTGGTAAACTCTTCCAGTCCACCGCTTTGAAAAATCTGCTCAGATTCATCGGAAAACAAGACCGCATCACCGTCAAACGCGAACTTAATAATATCACTCTCGTTACCGGCCTGTGTTGGTGCCACAATGGTTGCCGCCGCAATTCCAGCCTCTATTGCCTGAGTAACGTCAACAGGGTTGGTGGATAAAAACAGGTGAGCGCCGAAAGCTTCTGCATAAAGATAGGGACTATTGCCGGATGTAAAAGCCGCACGGGTTATATGCAATCGATGATTTTCGATAGAGTTAAATACGCGAAGGCCAGTATCTGCGCTATTACGCGACAGCAGAATCACTTCAACTCGAGGCTTGTCCTTCGCGCCTTCGTTCAAGGCCAGAAGCTTGCGGACCAGGCCAAAAGCAGCGCCAGGCTTGAGTAGCTCATCCTCATGGTCGATTTGATATTGGGCGTAACTGTTAACGCCACTTTCCATGTAAATGCGATGGCTCTCTGCCAAGTCGAACAAGGCAGTTGACGAAATGGCAATGACTAATGTGTCTTTAAAATCCATCGGCATAACTATGATAATCCTGATAGTATTACTTGGGTAAAGTTACCAATCTTCGCAATCTTCTTCAAACTCACAGTCGTCTTCAATCGGTGGGCGGCCATCATAAATCAAGAACTCACGGCGTTGAAGGTAAGCATCACGCACTAATGAATATTCATCCAGAGCCTCTTCTAGCTGCTCTTCCAAAGGCAGTAAAGATGCACGCGTCTGCACCAAATCAAGCGCTCTTAAACTCCACTCAGTCTGAGTATCGTTCATTTCGTCATAAGGACTATATAAAGCCATTTTATCTACAGCAAAGCCTATCCCGTCACGTGCTGTTGAGGGCCCTAAGAAAGGCAGCATCAAGTAAGGGCCAGAATCAAAACCCCATGCAGCAAGGGTCTGACCAAAGTCTTCTTCTTCTTTGTCTAAACCCATTGCTGTTGCTGGATCAAGAAAACCTGCTATACCCAGAGTACTATTAATCAGGAAACGCCCCGTATCACGCCCTGCCTTACCGAATTTTGCTTGCAGGATGTCATTGATAATGGTTTCTATCTCACCTAAGTTGCTGAAAAAATTGGATATGCCTTTTTCAATAGGATCGGGCGTGACAGCCTGATAGCCTTCAGCCGTGGGCTTCAGGATAGCTTTATCAATAGCGCGGTTAAACTCCCAGACACCTCTATTGTATTCTTCATAGGGATCTTTTGGGTTGCTTGAGTCGGTTGTTGCACAAGCTGATAAGGTTAAAACAGCTACAACCAATATCAATCGGTAAAACGTCATTATTGTAATCCTTTAGTATATCAATGGCGCAATGATAAAGGTTTCAGTGGTTTTGCGCCAGACCTGTTGTTAGGGTCTGTTGGCCTTTGCTCATGAGTTGACGCCCAGAATCACATCTCTTTGCAAGAGACTATCCAGCATCTGCTTGCCGCCTTCTATGAGCTGTTGCGGATTGGGAAACTGTGTTTCTTCAGCCAGCTGTTGCAAAGCCTGTTGCCCAGTAATTTGATGCTTCTGTTCCAAATGCTCTTGAAAAATCTGCAATAAGCGGTAAGTAAAGAGATTGGTTTCCATGAACTCAATCTTATGCTTACGGTCACGGCAAATAATCAGAAAACTTGGTTGCTCAGGTTTTTCTTCGGGAATATAAGCGCTGCCAATACGATGTACCGGGTATTCATAGGCGACAGCATTCGATAAAGGCGATATCACAATATTCTGCTCGAATAAATCACCATTCCTATCATGGGGAATCGACAAAATATCGTCTTTATTGGTTAATAGAGATACTTCCAGCCATTCCCAATGAGCAAGCTCCAACATAAACGGATAATCATCCTGCTCGGGCTGGCGATGGTCAGATAAATAGTTTAGAAATTCAGCTGAAATCTCTGCAAAATAAGGTGAGTGAGCGCGGTAATCGGTAAAAAAATCACGAATAATTCGGTGCCACTTATCATCGGGGGTTAGAGAGCGCAAAATAGGGAAACTGTTAGCGCAGAAATTTTGCACATTGTTATAAAACAAATCCTGATAAACCTTCATGCGACGGGCTTCTATGCCTTCTGGAGCTTGAAACTTAGCAGGGTTACGAAGGTTTTTGGCAAATTCAAATTGAATCTGTTGAAATTTGGGTAGCTCCGAGCTTTTATTCATTGCGCATGAACCTCTAAGCTATGGCTGCCGGAGCTTGCTGATATTTGTCTTGTAAAGCTTTGATCTGCTCCACTTCTTTTAATAGTTGGCTCATTTTGGGAATATTAAAATCCCTCTCCAGTAAAGTCGGGAACACTCCAAACTGTTCATAAGCCATATCCAGTAAGCTCCAGACTTCTGGCTTTACGTCAGATCCATGCGTGTCAACTTTCAGATCATCCGCTTCATCGTAATGGCCCGCGATGTGGCCATAAGCGATGCGCTGTTTTGGTAGAGCTTTTAAAAACTGTTCAGCATCGTACTGATGGTTAATACTGTTTACGTAAATGTTATTAACATCTAACAGCAACTTGCAGTCAGCCTCTTCTAATACGGCTAACAAAAATTCCAGTTCCGACATTTCCTGGCCTGGTGCTGCATAATAGGATACGTTTTCCATGGCAATTTGCTGCCCGATAATATCCTGTACCTGCTTAATTCGATTCGCCACATAGTGAACCGCTTCTTCGGTAAAGGGAATTGGCATTAAGTCGTACATCTGCCCATCATCGCTACAGTAACTTAAATGTTCGCTGTAGCACTGAATGTCATAGGTTTTAATGAAATCGGCAACCTGTTTGACAAAATCGATATCCAGTGGCGTGGGGCCACCGATCGACAATGATAATCCATGGATAACAAAAGGGAATCTGTCAGCGTAGCGCTTAAACTGTTCTTTTAAACGACCGCCATAGGGAATCCAATTTTCAGGAGCAACTTCCATAAAATCAACATCAGATTGATCCAGGGCGTCATATTCATTCAGAAAATCTCGACGAAGCCCTAAGCCTGCACCTGTAATGATCTTTTGCTGCTTCACATTCGCTCCCAGAAAAATAATCAGTAGAAAGGAAAAGTGGCGACAATGCGCCACTTTAATTGAGTTGGCTCAAGTGATTAGCTAGCGCCACCACATTTGCCTTCTTTGGCTTTCTCGGCTTTTTCTTCACCACATTTGCCTTCGCCGCACTTGCCTTCACCGCATTTGCCTTCTTCGGCTTTCTCGGCTTTTTCTTCACCACATTTGCCTTCGCCGCACTTGCCTTCACCACATTTGCCTTCTTCGGCTTTCTCGGCTTTTTCTTCACCACACTTGCCTTCGCCGCACTTGCCTTCACCATCTTTACCATGGCTATCAAACATTGAAAGGTTATAACCTGATTGCAGGTCATTCAGGGTGAATGGGTTCTCGCCAGCACTAGCGGTACCAACCGCTGCAGAAGCAGCTAAAGAAGCAGAGACTACAAGTGCTAACTTGGTTTTATCTTTATTTAACATATGACATAACTCCTAACGTGTTGTTTAACTTGTTGTTTGAAAATCTTTGAATATTGAATATTCAGGCAATTAGATTACCTTATTCGCTATTTGTTACATAAAAATAATAGCTTAACAACTAATTTCCACTATTCCCTGTGAAAGTCACGTCAAAACAAGAAGGGATTCAACTTAATTCACAGTTTGATTAATCTCAATGTGAAACTGTTCACCAGGCACCAGCTGATCCAACAGCGGAGTTCTACCATATCGGTCACCAGTGCCAGGTTGGGCCACTCCCTCTACTGACAAACGAATTTCGACTATGATTTGATGGGCCTGCCACAAATCAACGTCTGGCAGCATGACATCATTGGGGGTAACTAAGACACCATTAACCAGCTCGGATAAGGCTACCGAACGAACCGCAACAGGTGGGCCGCCAGCAGAAGAACGCACAATAACGAAGGCTTTGCTGAATTTTTCTAAAGGGAGCTGCGATAAATTATCAACAAACACTCGAATGTTATTGGTCTGCTGTAATTTGAGCTGATGCTCGGCACGTGCAATTTGCTCCTCCATCAATCGAGCAGATTGACTACCAGGCTCTCGACTATCTAAAAGACGTTGCCAATAATCAATAGCCGCTTGATAGTTCTGTTGCTTAAACTGATTCACACCTTGCATTAATAAAGCACCATCATGCTTGGGGTGCTTCATCAATACTAGATTAATATGGCGCTCTGCTGCTTGATATCCGGCTTGAAGTTCGGCCTCAAGAAAATATTGAGCGACCTGTAAACGATTGGAGTCCGTCGGTTCAAGACTGATAGCTCGTACAAAAGCTTGGTCAGCTTCTTCAACCTCGCCAAATCTTAAAAAGATTTGTCCAAGCTGCAACCATTTCTCTTTATTTTCAGGATCCAGCTCGCTGCGCAAGCGTAACTCGGTTAAGAACTCAAGCGCGGTAATTTCTTTTTCCTGAGCTTTTCCAGCTAGTTCAACGATCGAAAGCTGGGCAAAGGATTGATGCTTGTCGGTTAGCTGTCTAAGGTCCGCATGAGCGCCAAGCTTGAAATAGATGAACAAGCTCAAACAGCCACTTACCAACAACATGCTGACATAAAGTAGCTTCCTATTTGAACCTTTGAAGACCCCATTAAATAACCAAGCAGCCCAGGTCAGCACAATCAAGGCCAGTACAATCCAAGCAATCATCAGTTATTCACCCTTCTCATTTGAATGAGTGTCATTCATTTTAACATCGCCCGTTTCGGGATCGATTGTGCGACGGCCTACTCTTATTACAACAACCACCAGGATTATCAAGAAAATGATCAATGGTGAAAACCAAAGAATATAGTTGGCCGGTTGGAGTGGAGGATCGTATAACACAAAATCGCCATAACGCTCTTGCATATAGTTTAAAATTTGCCCTTTGGTTTCACCGGCTTTCACTTTCTGCTGAACAATGAAACGCAAGTCCCTCGATAGGGACGCATCCGAGTCAGCAATGGTCTGGTTCTGACATTTAGGGCAACGAAGCTCGCTGATGATTTCATAATACAGCTGTTCTTGTTCTTCATTATCGAAGTCATACGTTTCGATAACCGCCTCAGCAAGCTGGGCGGATAATAAGAGACTAATGGCCAATAGAAATTTCTTCATTGAGTTGCCTCCACATCGACTAATGATGGATCAAGCTCTTTCACTTTCGGCAAAATAACCGTGTTCCATACACGTTCGTCAATAACACCAACGTAGCGATGATGAATGACTCCATCACCATCAACAATAAAGGTTTCAGGAGCACCATAAACTCCAAGGTCAATACCAAGAGTTCCATCTTCATCAGCGATTGAGAATAAGTAGGGATCACCGCCTTTATTGAGGTATTCTAAAGCATCAACTCGCACATCTTTGTAATTTAGTCCAATAATAGGAATCGGGTACTGATTGGCGAATTTAACTAAGTAAGGATGCTCCACATGGCATGATACACACCAGGTTGCCCAGACATTGAGCAAGAAAGGCTTTTTCGGCAGGTCTTGATGAGTGAAAGCTTCTTCAGGATTATGCAAATTACTTAAATTAAATTCTGGCACTTGCTTGCCAATACGTTGCGACGGCAACTCGGTGGGATCGCTGCCTAAAGAAAACCAGAAAACAACAACCAAAGCGGTGAAAATAACGATCGGGATCGAAGTAATCAATATTTTTTTATTGGCCATTGGAAACAGCCTCCTCAGAAACCTTTTTCTTAAACTTCTTTTCACGATAACGCTTATCGGTCATCGCTAAAATACCACCCAATGCCATGAAGATGGCACCTAACCAAATCCAACGAACAAACGGTTTATAGTAAACACGAATCGCCCAGGCTCCATTATTAAGCGGCTCACCCATGGCAATATATACATCTCGGAACAGGCCTGGATCAATGGCAGCTTCAGTCATGACCATTTGCGACGCATTATAACGACGTTTTTCAGGTTTCAATTCCGCAATAAAATCTCCCGAACTTGATACCTCAAAGATCGCTTTTGAAGAAATATAGTTAGGCCCCTGAATATTTTGGAAGTCTTTAAAATAAACCGAAACCTCTTCTACTTCGACGGTTTCACCCATCTCGATACGAATATCTTTTTCGATGCTGTAATAGGACGTCAGCACAACTCCCAAGGTTGTAACTGCCACACCAATATGTGCTAAAACCATGCCCCAATAACTACGACTGATTTTACGCATACCCGCCCAGCGAGTTTTGCCTTTAGCTGATTGCAACTGAATATATTTTATCGTGCCAGCGATAACCCATAAGCCTAAAATGGTTCCGAGAAGCGCCATTGGCTCTAGTGATTCGAAGGTGAAGCCATTCAAACCAAAAGTTAGGAGCAAGGCCAACACAACGCAGCTGACAAACCACCAGATGTATTTCTTAAGCAGCATCGGCAAGTCATCTTTTTTCCAATTAATCTGCTGGCCCAACGGCATCAAAAGCAAAATAGGAATAAAGAACACCGAGAACATCAGATTGAAATAAGGAGGTCCCACCGATGACTTACCATCGGTGAAGGCTTCAACCATCAAAGGATGCAAAGTTCCGACCAAAACAACGAAGGTTGATACTGCCAATAACGCATTGTTAAACAATATGGCAATTTCTCTGGAAACAAGCGTGTAGTTTGATTTTGAGCGTACCTTGCTTGATTGAATGGCATACAGTATTAATGAGGCGCCCACTACAATCGCTAGAAACACCAGAATAAACTTACCCCGAACCGGGTCATTAGCAAAGGCATGCACAGAGGTAAGCACACCAGAACGAACCAAAAAGGTTCCTAGCAAACTTAAAGAAAACGTTAAAATGGCCAGCAACACAGTCCAGGACTTGAATGCTCCACGTTTTTCCGTCGCTGCCAAGGAATGAATCAATGCAGTCCCGGCCAGCCATGGTAAGAAAGATGCATTTTCAACCGGGTCCCAGAACCACCAGCCACCCCAGCCTAGCTCATAATAGGCCCACCAGCTACCCAGTGCGATACCTAGCGTCATAAAAATCCAGGCTACTGTGGTCCATGGGCGTGACCACTTAGCCCACTGATGATCTAACTCACCTTGCAATAAACCGGCGATAGCAAATGCAAACACCACCGAAAAGCCCACATAACCCATATACAGCATAGGCGGATGAACGATCAGACCAAAGTCCTGCAGTAGAGGGTTTAAGTCAGCGCCATCAATTGGAATAAAGGGTAAAGTCCGCTCGAAAGGATTTGAGGTGAATAAGGTAAAGGAAATAAAGCCAACTGCAATCAATCCCATAACGCCAAGAACTCGTGCAGTCATTTCAGCAGGTAAGGATTTACTGAAGCTGGATACCGCAAAAATCCAACCGGTAAGAATCAGAACCCAAAGCAATAGGGAGCCTTCATGCGATCCCCATACTGCAGAAATACGGTAATAAATAGGAAGCTGGGTGTTGGAATGATTAGCAACATAAGCTACCGAAAAATCATTCTGGATAAAGGCGATAGTCAGGCAGACAAAACTGACCAGCATTAATAAGAAGATGCTGGTTGACGCTCGGTGCGCAAATTGGATCAAGCCTTTGTGATTGGTGTGAGCACCATAAAATGGCAAGGTGCCTAACAAAATGGCGTTAATAAACGCCAATATAAGAAAGAAGTTACCGAGTTCAGGTATCAAGGGAAAACCTACTAGTATTTGTCTGAAGGTTGTTTAGATTCGTCACCATCACGTGGCTGCATCGGATGGCCATATTTTTGTAGCGATGCTTCTACTTCTGGTGGCATGTAAGTCTCATCGTGTTTTGCTAACACCTTAGTCGCGACCAGCTTATTCTGATCCACCAACTGCCCCTCTGCAATCACACCCTGCCCTTCCTTAAACATATCAGGCAGGATATTGTCATAACTAATAATCATCTGGCTCTGATTGTCAGTGATTTTAAACTCCACATAGAGCCTTTCACCTGAGCGCTCAATTGACCCAGGAACCACTAAGCCACCAACACGAATAGTTTTATTTAAAGGGGCATTACCTTCTTTAACTTCAGTAGGAGCGTAGAAATGATTAATGTTTTCAGTCAAGGCGTAGAGGATCAGGGCAACGGCACCGGACAATAAAGCCAGTCCAGAGATGATAGCGATGAGTTTGTTACGACGATGTGCTTTCATAAATCTCTTAATCTCGCGATTCGTTTTTTTCGACTTTTAATTTGCGCGCTCTGGGCCGAACAGTATTCGAATCACTGGAATTGAGCTCAGATTTTACTTGGCTACGCAGAGATTTCAATAAATATCGGAACCAATAGAAGATGCCTAATAATACGATAAAGGTCATTAGATAACTGGACCAGACATAGGCGCCATGCTTGCCCATAAAGATCAACTCATGAAAACTATTCATTTATACACCTCGCTTCTGCGCCTTTTGCTCGGTAGCCCAATCGGCAACCCAACGCGACTTTTGCTCACGCATCAAAATTTCTACTCGCAAACGCATTATCACTAGACCAATAAACAACAAATAGAAAGCGCCAATCATGGTAAACAATGGTACTTGGAACTCAGGAGCCAAAGCACCTTTTTGGGTCACCGAATAGCCCTGATGCAGTGTGTTCCACCACTTTACCGAGAAATAGATGATGGGCACATTAATGACGCCGACAATTGCCAGAACTGCGGCCGCTTTGTCCGCTTTAGCACGCTCAGCAAATGATGAATGCAAGGCAATAAAGCCCAGATACAAGAACAACAATAATAATTCAGAGGTCAGGCGCGCATCCCACTCCCACCAAGTGCCCCAGGTAGGCTTACCCCAGACTGCACCAGTGAATAGCGCAATAAAGGTCATGGCGGCACCAATCGGCGCTATTGCGCGCGACGCAGCGAAGGCCATTTTCATTTTCCAGACCAGGCCTATGGTTGATGCTATTGCCATCGCAACATAGCCGATCATGGATAAAGCGGCGGCAGGAACATGGATATACATGATTCGAACGGTATGGCCCTGCCCCTGGCGAGCTTCAATCGGCGAAGCCCATAATGAGTAATATAAGCCAACCGCTAATAAAATCAGCGTGCCAGCCCAAATCCAGGGAAGCCATTTAGCGGATTTTTCGAAGAACCATTTAGGGGAACCGAGTTGATGAAACCAACGCCAACGAGAAGCCATTAATTGTAAACCTATTATCAGTCAGTCTTTAATTGAATTGGCAGTCGCTTATGGTCAAGCTAACTTACCGAAATTTTCAATGCGCGCCCTGCTGCAAAAGGACTCATAACCAGCGCAATCATTAACAATGCAGCTAAAATCGCAAGTTGGCCATTATAGCTGAAATTTTCCAGCGATGCTGTAACTGTTGAAGTGCCAAAAATCAAAATCGGCACGTACAAAGGCAACACCAGAACCGCGACTAGCATCCCATTACGATTAGCAGCTAGCGCTAAACTCATGCCCACCGCACCAATCAAGCATAGTGTTGGTGTTCCCAGCAATAAGCTCAACATCAGAACCCAAGTATGATTGGAATCGATAAAGCCATGGTTGATCTGCATCAAAATACCGAGCAATGGTGAGACGATCACTAAAGGCAAGCCGGTTAACAACCAGTGGGCCAGTATTTTTGCACTGGCAACCTGCGTCGGCCCAGCAATCAACAGAGTTTGCTCCAGTGAGCCATCCTGATAATCGCTACGATAAAACTGCTCAAGCGATAACAGGGTTGCTAATAAAGCGGCCACCCAAATAATGCCCGGAGCAATCTTTTGCAAAGTTGGCGCCTCGGGACTCACACCAAAAGGAAACAAGCTAACCACCATGACAAAGAAAAACAGCGGAATAACGATTCCAATCCAATTACGGCGAGCTACCATTAACTCTTTTTTCAACAAGGCGCGAAACATCAGTGTTCAATCCCTATTCGTTGGTCAATAGCCAGCTCTTCGATTTCGTGATGCGAGGTAAATAGCACCGTCCCGCCTTGCTTGGCAAATTCCTGAATCAACAAAGCCAGCCAATGACGCGTCGCTTTATCTAGATTGACAAAGGGTTCATCCAGAATCCAGATTTTCGCTGGCTCAATGACCAGTCGGCATAAAGCAACTTTGTGTTGCTGCCCAGCAGACAATTCGGCAAAACGACGATTTTGCAGTTGAGCAATCCCCAGCTGCGAAGTCGCATCATCAATCAGTGACTTGGGTTCTTTTATGCCACGCAAGCGTGCATAAAAGCTCAGATTTTCGAGAATAGTCAGCTCCGCCTTCATGGATAAGGCATGAGCCAGAAAGATAAGATCTTGAAAGTATTCAGAATCAAGGCTGGTGATAGGCTGGCCATTCCAATAAATTTTGCCGCTGTCAGCCTGTAATAGACCCGATAAGCAACGCATCAAACTGGTTTTGCCAGAACCATTTTCACCATAAAGATAGGTAATAGTCGAAGGCGCCAACTCAAGTTCAGCGCCTTCCAACAAAACGTGCTCAGCACGCGATATGGTCAAATCAGAGGCCAGTAAGCCTTTGTTTGTCATAATGACCCTTATTTCAGAGCAGCTAACACTGCATCGCCCATTTCACTGGTCGATACCAATTTCATGCCGTCAGTATAAATGTCACCAGTGCGGTAACCTTGATCCAGGACAGTAGAAACCGCATTATCAATTTTATCGGCCAAGGCTTCTTCGCCAAAGCTGTGACGTAGCATCATCGAAACCGACAAAATAGTCGCTAATGGATTCGCTTTATTCTGACCTGCGATATCCGGCGCACTACCATGAATCGGCTCATACATTCCTTTACCGTTAGCATCCAAACTGGCGGATGGCAGCATACCGATCGAACCGGTCAACATAGCAGCACAATCTGACAGAATATCACCGAACATATTGCCGGTTACCATCACATCGAACTGCTTCGGCGCACGAACTAACTGCATGGCTGCGTTATCCACATACATATGCGTCAACTCAACTTCAGGGTATTCCTTGCCCACACGGATCATCACTTCACGCCATAGTTCAGTCACTTCAAGCACATTGGCTTTATCCACTGAACACAAACGCTTATCACGCAACATAGCCGCACGGAAAGCTACATGAGCAATACGCTCAATTTCACTTTCGCTGTAAACGTAAGTATTAAACCCTTCGCGCTCACCATTGTCTTTAGTGCGGATACCGCGAGGTTGACCAAAATAAATACCGCCGGTTAACTCACGAACGATCAACACATCAAGACCAGAAACCAACTCAGGTTTTAAGCTCGAAGCACTCGCCAATTGTGGATACAAAATCGCAGGACGTAAGTTGCCGAACAACTCTAATTCAGAACGCAGTTTTAACAACGCCTTCTCAGGACGAACCGCAATTTCATACTGTTCCCACTTAGGGCCACCAACCGCACCCAATAACACAGAGTCCGCCTGACGCGCCTTCTCAAGCACCTCGTCAGTCAAAGGCACACCATGCTCATCAAAAGACGAACCGCCCACCAAATCAGACTCATAAGCCATATCCAAACCATGATCAGCAATCAACGCATCCATCACGCGCGTTGCCTGACCCACAATCTCCGGACCAATACCATCGCCCGGTAATACCAATACTTTTTTAGTCATCTTGTTACTCTACTCTTTGAGTTTTGTAGAACGGTGCGTCGCGACGCACCCTACATTCAAATTTATATGTGTTAAACGCTGGGAAATTGCTTCAGGGCGAGGCATTTAGAATTTTTTAATGGGGAATTGACGTTCTGGTCAATGACCCAGAAAAAAATTCTAAATAACAAAGCACTGGAGTAATTTTACCTGTTAAACAGCCATGGGGCGCGTTTCTTACGCTCATTCTCATACTCAGTAATTGCCGCCTCTTGCTGCAAAGTAATACCAATATCATCCAGGCCATTCAACAAGCTGTGTTTGCGATCTTGCTCAACTTCAAATTTAATCACTTCGCCATTAGGACGAGTGACCGTTTGTTGTTCAAGATTGATATCCAGCTTGTAACCTTCGTTGGCTTCGGATTCTTTAAACAGCAAATCAACCGTATCGTGATCTAAAACTATCGGTAAGATACCGTTTTTGAAGCAGTTATTGAAGAAGATATCGGCGAAACTTGGCGCTATGACCGCTTTGAAGCCGTAATCCTCCAACGCCCATGGTGCGTGTTCACGGCTTGAGCCACAACCAAAGTTTTCGCGCGCCAGCAGGATCGAACCGCCTTTGTAACGCGGGAAGTTCAAAACGAAATCTGGGTTAATCGGACGCTGTGAATTGTCCATACCCGGCTCCCCATGATCAAGATAACGCCATTCATCGAATAAGTTCGGACCAAAGCCACTGCGCTTGATTGATTTCAAAAACTGCTTGGGAATAATCGCATCAGTGTCGACGTTAGCACGGTCTAAAGGCACCGTTAAACCTGTGTGTTGAGTAAAGGCTTCCATTAGTTCGCACCTCCAGTAATCGGTTGCAGTTCTAATTCACGAACGTCGGTGAAGTGGCCAAAAACAGCTGCTGCCGCGGCCATTCCAGGGCTTACCAGATGGGTACGTCCACCCTGCCCCTGACGACCTTCGAAATTACGGTTCGAGGTTGAAGCGCAATGCTCGCCTGGCTCTAAACGGTCAGCGTTCATTGCCAAACACATGGAGCAGCCCGGCTCACGCCACTGGAAACCTGCCTCGGTAAAGATTTTATCCAAGCCTTCCGCTTCAGCTTGTTCTTTAACCAGACCGGAACCCGGAACCACCATTGCCAATTTAACGCTGGCAGCTACTTTACGGCCTTTAGCCACAGCCGCTGCTTCGCGTAAATCTTCAATGCGTGAGTTAGTGCAGGAACCAATAAACACTTTATCCACCGGAATTTGCGTGATCGGGGTATCCGCTTTCAGATCCATATATTTCAAGGCGCGCTCAATACCCTCTTTCTTCACAGGGCTTGCTTCGTTGGCTGGATTTGGAATCATGCCGGTAACGGGCTTAACCATTTCTGGCGAAGTTCCCCAGGTCACTTGTGGAATGATGTCTTCAGCTTTTAATTCGACCACTTTATCGAAGTGCGCATCAGCATCACTTTTCAGATCTTGCCAGGCTTTAACTGCCATGTCCCAATGCTCGCCTTTTGGTGCGAACGGACGACCTTTGACATACTCAATAGTTTTATCGTCAACAGCAACCAGGCCAATACGGGCACCGGCTTCGATGGCCATGTTACAGATGGTCATGCGACCTTCCATCGACAAGTCTTCAATCGCTGAACCAGCGAACTCGATGGCATGGCCATTACCACCAGCAGTACCAATTTCGCCGATAACTGCAAGCACGATATCTTTTGCGGTTACACCAACACCTAACTTGCCATCAACCTTAACCAGCATGTTCTTCATTTTCTTCTGGCGCAAACATTGGGTCGCTAACACATGCTCAACTTCTGATGTGCCGACACCAAACGCCATCGCTGCAAATGCGCCGTGGGTAGCTGTGTGTGAGTCACCACAAACCATGGTTAAACCCGGTAACGTGTAGCCCTGCTCAGGACCAATCACATGCACGATGCCCTGACGAACATCATCCATCTTAAATTCAGTTACACCATACTCATCACAGTTATCATCAAGCGTTTGCACCTGAATGCGTGAAATCGGGTCTTCAATCCCTTTGGTGCGATCCGTTGTAGGAACATTGTGATCCGGCGTCGCTAAATTCGCTTCGATACGACGTGGTTTGCGGCCTGCCAACTTCAAGCCTTCAAAAGCCTGGGGCGAAGTCACTTCGTGGAGTAGTTGACGGTCAATATAGATCAACGCAGAACCGTCGTCATTTTGCGCAACAAGATGGTCATCCCATAACTTGTCAAAAAGGGTTTTACCTGCCATTTGGCACCTCTGATATGTCTAAAAAAGAGTCTGAATTAGGTTAATGTCGGCTATCAGATCTGCCTACTATTTACTGCTAATGCGCAAACGTAGGCATAAGAGTGTCCTGACAGTGACAACTATCACTTGAGCATGATAGAACTTCATCTATAATAACTCAAATTCATTATTTTCATTAAATCGATAACCAACAGGAATGGCATGGATACAGATTTACTTAGAACCTTTCTAAGTGTTGCCAGCATTGGCTCTTTTACCCTGGCAGCGAAAAAACTGCAACTGACCCAGCCCGCTTTGAGCAAACGCATCAAAAGGCTGGAAGCTATCGTTGGCACCAACTTGTTTGATCGGGTCGGTAATCATGTTATCGAAACCGAGGCTGGGCGACTGTTGCGTGTACAGGCTCCTGCGATACTGGGTAGTATTGATAGCACTTTTCAGGACATCAGAGACCTCACCGGCAAAGTCAGTGGCCAACTGCACATTGGCACCAGCCACTATATTGGGCTGCACCTGCTGCCCGATTACCTTGAGCAATATATCGACACCTATCCCGAGGTCGATCTTAACATCGACTTTATTGATTCAGAGCTGGCTTATGATCGAGTGCTTAGCGGTGATCTGGAGCTGGCACTGCTGACGTTCCCCAGCCAGGCTAATCCACGATTAGAACATCAACTGATCTGGCAGGAAGCTTTGCAAATAGTCTGTCACCGTGACTACGAGCTGCTCAACCATACAAACCCCATGACCCAGCTCAGCGACTACCCTTGTATTTTACCACCAGCCCACACCTTCCCCCGTGAGCTGTTTGAACATCAGCTGGAAACCCTTGGCGTACATCTGGGTAAAGTTAAGACTGCCAACTATCTGGAAGTCATCGCTAAACTGGTCGCCTGCAAAATGGGTTGGACCCTGCTGCCGGAACGTCTGGTTACAAGTCCTCTAACCGTTATTAGTGAAGAAAAGAATCTTTCCGTGCGTAGCATGGGCATCATCTATCGGACCAATAAAACGCTCTCTAATGCAGCGCAAGCCTTAGTAGATTTATTACATCAACCGCAGTAATCTAATTAAAACCCAAAGCAGAGCATTCCAATGAAAATAATAACTCTTTTACTCCTTGTGTTAGCAGCAGCAACAACAAAAGCAGAAGTCACAGAAGTTTCAGAACAGCATTTCGTGATCAGTATAAACATCGGCATTGATGCGCCCAGCAACCAAGTCTATGACCAGTTCATCCAGATCGGCCAATGGTGGCAGGACAGCCACACCTGGTTTGGTGACGCCTCAAAAATGACAATCGAACCCAAAGCAAACGGCTGCTTTTGCGAACGCAATGGCGAGCAACAAGCAGTGCATATGACCCTCTCACAGATTAATCCCGGCAAGAGCGTCCACATGACAGGCGGCCTAGGCCCACTGAGCTCACTCGCCGTTAACGGTTATATGACATGGAACTTCGAAGCAACCGAAGACAACACAACAAACCTAAAACTCAACTATCGAGTAACCGACTTTGTAAATCAGAAAACAGAAGACTGGGCGAAAGCAGTAGAAGGGGTATTGATGCAGCAGGTGAATAATCTAAAGACTAAATTTGAGCATTAAAATAAAGCTCTTTATATAGCAGATAAACTTAAAGCGATTGTCACAGCTAGAAGGATTGCACCAGTAATCCCCTTTTGATTGAGCTGAGTAGTAGCCAAGACATAGCAATTCAAAACAGGACGTTTTGAATAGTAAAATACGGGCCAGGGATGGAACGTATTTTACGGTGCGTTAAGTGGCTTGGCGGATACGAAGGAAGTTGTGCGCAGCGAAACCTCAATCACGGGGTGGTCTTCTTTTGATTACTTTTCTTGACCACTCAAGAAAAGTAATTCGCTGAGTAGCGAAAAACACCTTAAAGGAATGAAAGTCACTGCATACCGCGATCAAGCCGCGGTATGACAGAACTTTATAAACAACTCAAAACTTACTTCTTCCCAAACGCCAATTGCAAAATACCAATCAACCCTAAAGCGCCACCACCAATCATTAACCAGGTAGCTTTATCGGAAAAGGATCCAGTCCATGCTTCTCGGATTTGTTCCTCTGCCGCTTGTGACATATTGTAGCCCCAAACAAACAGAGCGATACCGACGATCAGTAGAACGATAGCTATAATCTTCTTGTTCATTATTGTTTCCCCTTTATTGATAAATATTGATGTATTCTGTATCCATCATACTGAATATAAAGGCTCTAGCAATTATTGTTGTTGGGCATAGTTCTCAACTTGAGTCCAAACTCGAATTAAATTACCCGATAAAATTTTAGCTATTTCTTCTTCGCTGTAACCACGCACTAACAAACCTTCAATCAGATTCGGATAAGTAGCAACATCTTTAAGTCCTGTTGGAAGACTGTCACCTACGCCATCATAGTCTGAACCAATTCCAACATATTCTACGCCAACCAACTTAATCACATGATCAAAGTGGTCGAGAACGATATCCAGATCGGCAAACTCGAATGGCTTCTCTTCACGGTACTGTTTAGTAAAATTCATAACACTTTCATGCTCAACTGAAACACCGTTTTCATCCATAAATGTCTGACGCGCTTCTTTAAAGGCATCATAGTTATCACGAGATGCTTGCGAAACAAAAGTAGAGCCGAAGTTAATGAATATGACGCCACCTTTATCTGCCAAAGCTTTGATCATTTCATCACTCATATTACGCTCAAAACCTGGCGTAAAATGGCGAGCTGATGAATGACTTGCGATAACTGGCACGTCAGATACTTCAAGCACATCATAAAAGGCTTTATCCGATAGATGCGACACATCCACCATCATACCCAGACGATTCATTTCCTTGACCACTTCGCCACCAAAATCGCTCAAGCCATCATTTGGTCGAGCTTCGTCATAAGAAGAATCCGATAAATGATTGCTCAGCGAGTGAGCCAAAGTAATGTAGCGGATACCACGCTCAAAGAAGTATTCCACATTGGCTAAGTCACCTTCTAAAGGCGAACCATTTTCCATGCCCATTGGCAGTGAAATAAGACCCTGCCTGAAATTACGTAACAAATCACCTGGTGACATGGCTAGCGCAAATTTATCAGGAGCATCAGCAGCCATTTTTTCAACCATATCGATCAGCTGCTCAGCCTGTGCTTTGCTACCACCCTTCTCTTCCAGATCGGCAGGCGTGTAAATCGACATAAAAGGTGCATCTAAACCGCCCTTAACCGCACGCGGATAATCAAAATCCCCGCCTTCGGTGGATTCACTGACATCATCATATTTTTCCAGCAAACGATGCGGCACGTCGATGTGAGTGTCTGCAATAATATATTTTTTACTGATTTCTTCGGCTTTAGCACTAAAATCTACCGGCTTCTCAGAAACCTCAACTTCAGCTACCACCTCAGTATTAACAGACTCTTGAGCTGACTCTTCCTGCTGACAGGCAGCCAGTGCAGTGAATGACAGCGCTAGCACTAATGTATTAAGAAATTTGTTTTTCATGACCACTCTCTTGATTATTCGCTTGACATTAAAACTCTATAGCATCATAAACACTCAATATTAGATTGCAATCGACAAACCTGTAAATGCCCAACTCTGCCGACAAACAACCCAGCCCACAGCAAGAGCTTATCGACGCTATTAACCAGATCATGCCCTTTGGCAAATATCAAGGTCGCCGTCTATTAGAATTACCGGAACCTTATCTGGTCTGGTTCCACAAAGAGGGCTTTCCCAACAATAAGTTAGGCCGTCAATTAGCGCTTATTTATGAAGTGAAACTCAATGGGCTTGAGGGCATGCTGAAGCCGTTACTAAAGAGGACGCCACAGAGAAAGCCTTAAAGACAAATGGCGATTGTCCTCAATTACTTTACCGTACGGACAACTCATGAGCTGTCCCTACAAACCCTACAAAAGAAAACAGCCTCTGCGACAGCAATACTTGCTATAAATCGCATTAAAAATAAACACCTCATAACATTTAATGCTAAAATACCGCCAGTTATTTTCAATAGGTTATTCACGTGTCAGATACTTCTATTTTCCAGGAGCTCCATTCTGGACTACAAAAAGCATTACAGAAATTAAAGTTTGAGGTTCCCTCTGAAGTTCAGGAAAAGGCGATAGAGCCAATTCTTGATGGTCATGATGTGATGGTCAGTGCTGAAACAGGTTCGGGCAAGACCGCTGCCTTTTTGTTACCCATTATCCATAATTTATTGGAAAAGCCATCACGCCATACCAGCACACGAGTTTTAATTCTGGCGCCCACGCGTGAACTAGCGCGTCAAATTGACAAGCACGCCAGAGATTTGACTCAGTTTACACAGGTTAAAACTGGCCTGATCATTGGCGGCGCAGATTACAAATACCAACAGGCCATTTTCCGTGACAACCCTGAAATCATTATTGCAACACCTGGTCGCATGTTAGAACACTGCGAAAAACAAGGCGCCGATCTCAATGACCTTGAATATTTGGTGATTGACGAAGCGGACAAAATGTTTGAAATGGGCTTTACCGATGATGTGCAAGCCATCGCTGGCTTCTGTAAATCTGATCGCCAAACGCTTTTATTTTCCGCCACTTTAAAAACCAAGGGCATCAAACATTTAACCGACTACCTAATGGATGAGCCGCAAGCCATCGTTCTCAACTCTTTCGAAGCCAAGAATGATTCCATTGAGCAATTTATTATCACTGCCGATGATTTGGTACATAAAGAAAAGCTGACTCAGTGGTTATTAACCAATGAAGATTACCGAAAGGCGATTGTCTTTTGTAACACCAAAGAACAGGTAGATCGTTTAGGTGGCCTGATTCGTTACCACAAAATTGCGGCTGGCACCTTACATGGTGATATATCACAAAGTGTCCGTAACCACGTTATGACTCAATTTCGTGACAGCAAAATTAAAGTGTTGATTGCATCCGATGTGGCGGCGCGCGGTATTGATGTAAAAGACATTGATCTCGTAATCAACTTTGACATGGCGCATAACGCTGAAGACTATATCCACCGCATTGGACGAACAGCACGCGCCGGTGAAACGGGCAAGGCGATATCACTCATCAGTCATCGCGAATGGAATTTGATGGTAACTATCGAAAAAGCCATTAGTGGTAGCTTCCAGTTAAAAGCTATTAAAGAGCTTCCAGCTAACTACAAAGGCCCGAAAAAACTCAAAGCGAGTGGCAAAGCGGCTGGCAGCAAGAAGAAAAAAGACGGTACTAAGAAATTAACAGCTCGCGAGAAGAAACGCCTAGAGAAGAAACACAGCAAAAAATCGGGGGCGTCTTCTGGCTCCTCAACGTCTTCATCACAGAAGCCCAAGAAAAAGTTTGGTGCTACCATGGTTGACTCTGGCGATACGCCGATGAAGAAGAAGTCTTAATCCAGTTCAAACCTCTAGTGAAGAATTTTGCGGTTAACGTGATCCAGAAGCTTGCACACCACTCGCTCTGCATTTTACTATCAAAGAAGGTTTCAACAATTAAGTTATATTATGGCAATAGATGATCTGCGCCGCGAATACTTACTGGCCAAACTCCAACGTTCGGACCTGGCTGACAACCCCATTGAACAATTTAAGTTATGGTTACAGCAAGCCATAGATTGTGAACTTAACGATCCAACCGCTATGGTCCTGAGCACTGTCGATCAGAGCAATTGCCCCAGTCAGCGCATTGTTCTTCTCAAAGATGCTAGCGATAAGGGCTTTGTCTTTTATACCAATAGCCAAAGCCAGAAAGCACAACAGATTGCGCAAAACCCAATGGTCAGTCTGCACTTTCCATGGCACAAAATGGAGCGACAGGTTGCCATCAAAGGTGTCGCTGAAAAAATGGGCATTAAAGAGACTTTGGCTTACTTTGCCAAGCGGCCGCGCGAAAGTCAGATTGCAGCCTGGGCTTCACAACAGAGCCGCCCAGTCAAAACTCGTGAATTACTGGTACAACAGTTTGAAAAGATGAAGGCTCGCTTTGCGGAGGGCGAGATACCTTTGCCGGACTTCTGGAGCGGTTATCGAGTTAAACCTCAGAGCATTGAATTTTGGCAAGGGGGCGCGCATAGATTGCATGATCGCTTTGTCTATACCCCTTCTGAAAATGGTTGGAATATTGAACGGTTGATGCCTTAACTCTTTTATTAACACTTTTCCATCAGGCATAAAAAAAGCAAGCACTAGGTGCTTGCTTTTCTATACTACGATTTAAGACTGTTTATTTAACAGTATTAAAGAGCAGTAATATTTTCAGCTTGTGGGCCTTTCTGGCCGTCAGTCAAGGTAAACTCAACTTGTTGACCTTCTGCCAAAGTTTTGAATCCAGAGCTAGCGATAGCGCTGAAATGAGCAAAAACGTCTGGACCGTTTTCTTGCTCGATAAAACCAAAACCTTTAGCTTCGTTGAACCATTTAACGGTTCCTTTAACTGTTTTAGACATAATAAATATCCTGTAATTTAAACTGGGCTTTTGACCCATAAATAATGGTGCCTTCATGAGGCATGAATAGCGTGAAATACTGGCTGAGAATTTTGAAACTACAGAACGGAGTACTACGAATAAAACTGCGATTTGGAGTGTATAAATACTTAGGTCATTCTTTCTAGCTGTGGTCAGCATATAGTAGTTTGAATTATTGTCAACATATATCGTTCAATGCAGTCTTTTATTTTCGTACCGGACTTGTATTAACTGCGGTATATATCCACCAGCAACACAATAAAGCCACCTATCATGCTGACAAGCCCTGCAACTACTATAAAGAGCGCTACCAAACCAACGAACACCTGAAACCCACCCTCCGGTAAGAAAGCTGATCCCCATAGCAATGGCAATCCTATAAAAAGGGCCATGGCAAAGCTTAAACTGATGATCTTCCAGCCTCGCGGCATACGGCTGGTAATGATGTATTCAATAGGGTTCACGCTAACTCCAAAACTCTAGTCGCTGCGGATAATTTTTTCGAAGGTTATCAAACTCCTCAGCAATAGTCTCCCCGTTGTGTCTCGAAACCTGGTCCGAAATCTGTCCGAATGCCTGCCGCATTTGGCTATCATCTTGTTGAATATCATAAAAAGGTTGGAGACTCTGATAAAGCACTCCTGACTGAGCATATGGTTGAGATGGAACAGACCACTTAGGCGCTTGCGGCAGTAATTCCTTAAGCGTCAGCTCGGGCTCAATGCCTTGCCACTGGCAAAAAGCTTGATAAAGCTGGTAAGTCCCCCTTATTTTTCCTTCCTGGCTGTAGCCGGCAATATGCGGGGTTGCAATCAGGGTTTCATCCATCAGCTGTAGATTAACATCGGGTTCGTTTTCCCAGACATCCAGAATAAAGTCTATGTTATGACCGGCCTGCCTGGACTGCAGTGCCGCCTTGTTATCCAACACAGCACCGCGCGAAGTGTTAATCAATAAGCTGTCGTTTGCCATACCCGCCAGAAATTTCTGATCGATTAAATGATACGTTGGATGCTTTCCATTGTTAGTCAAAGGAACATGGCAAGTCACCACACCACACTGTTGAATCGCTTCCAGCGATACAAATGGACGTGAATCGCCCTGCTCTGCTAATGGCGGGTCATTGAGCAAGTATTCAATGCCCAATAACTCTAAAACCTGCGCGACTTTTGAACCCACATTGCCAGCGCCAATAATGCCCACTCGGCATTGAGCTAAGTCTTTTTGTTGCTGCTGCGCCCAATAAGCTATTGCTGACAAAACATATTCAGCCACGGCCTGCGCATTGCAGCCGGGTGCAAAGACAAACTGGATCCCCTGCTCTGCTAAATAGTTCTGGTCAATGTGGTCAGTGCCGATGGTGGCGCTGCCAACAAACTTTACCTTGCTGTCCTGTAACAGACTTTGGCTAACCTGAGTCACTGAACGGACTAAAAGCATATCCGCATCGACCAGATGCTTAGAGGTTATTTTTCGACCAGCGATTAACTGTACCTCGGCAAATGGTTCAAACAACTCTTTGACCAAAGGCATATTTTCATCAGCAACAATTTTCATACTTAACAGTCAGGTATTCACACAAAACTCATAATTATTTGGGTATTGTAGCGATATCTATTAGAATTACGACTGAAACGACCGCAGAGTAAGATAAATGTCTGACAAATTAGAAAACTTATACCGTGAAATCCTGGTGGAAATTGGCGAAGATATTTCCCGTAACGGTATTTTAGATACCCCCAAACGCGCTGCTAAAGCGATGAAATTCCTTACCCATGGCTATGAGCAAGATTTAAACGAAGTCGTCAATGGTGCGATTTTCGATTCTGACAATGATGCCATGGTTATCGTTAAGGACATCGAGCTGTATTCCATGTGTGAGCACCACATTTTGCCCTTCATTGGCAAGGTCCACGTCGGCTACTTACCAACCGGTAAAGTGATTGGTCTATCCAAAATTGCCCGCATCGTCGATATGTTTGGCCGCCGTTTACAGATTCAGGAAAACCTGACCAAGCAAATTGCTCACGCGGTTCAAGATGTGACAGGCGCATCTGGCGTAGGTGTGATTGTTGAAGCAAAACACATGTGTATGATGATGCGTGGTGTGGAAAAGCAAAACTCAGTGATGACTAGTTCAACCATGCTGGGCCAATTCCGCTCTTCGCAAAACACCCGCAACGAATTCTTAAGCCTGATTGAGAAACGATAAACCTTGCAATGCATAATGCATTTTTAGGCGTTGAGCCCGCTAGAATCGAATGGCGCCCAGCCACAGTTTTAGAGGGCTCAACTGAACAGGCTCCTCTTATTCCCTACTCTAAAACATTCGATGATATCTACTTCGATACACGAGATGGCGTGGCTGAAACGGACTATGTATTCCTGCAAAGCAATCATCTACCCAAGCGATTCAAAACGCTCAGCCAAAACAAGTTTGTCATTGTAGAAACAGGCTTCGGTACGGGGCTCAATTTTCTTCGCACCTGTAAGCTGTGGTATGAATTACTCAGTGAGCGCACTAATCCAGATGCTCAACTCCATTTCATCAGCATCGAACAGTTCCCTATCGCACCCGATGACTTAAAATTCATGTATCAGACTTTAGACATAGAGTCAGAATTCACTGAATCGTTGTTGAAGCAATATCCGGAAGCGCTGCCCGGAGTCTACAGCATTGAGTTGCCTTGCAATATCAAGTTGACGTTAATACTGAGTCCGATTGATAAGGCTTTAAAAGAGTTTGCCGCGGGTGAAGACTTTAAAGTAGATGCCTGGTTTTTAGATGGTTTTGCACCCAGCAAAAATCCTGAAATGTGGGCCAAAGGGTTACTCCATTTTATGGCCCTGCACGCAATCAATGATGCCCAGAGACAGACCAGCTTTGCAACTTTCACCGCAGCTTCGGCAGTACGAAAACAACTGCATCATTATGGTTTTACGGTAAAAAAACAAACAGGCTTTGGCGTCAAGCGTCATATGTTGGTCGGAACCTTTACAGAAAAGAAGATATCATCACCACATCCAACCATCGCCGATGATTACTTCTTGTCGGCACCAACCCGCAAACCCAAAATTGCCATCGTTGGCGCAGGGCTTGCTGGTTGCGCATCGGCCTATGCTTTACATAAAAGAGGCCTTGAGTTTCATCTGTTTGATCAAGCAAGCACGGTAGCCAGTGGTGCATCGAAGATGCCCGCCCTGTTAGCAACACCCAATATCTCACTAGACCATAATGCCTTCAGCCAGCTCACCTTTTTAGGCATGGCACATTTGCAAAGCTATGTGCACAAACATCATCGAAAACATCCTGAGTTAAGTTACAGCGAGACTTGCTTGCAACTAGGCAGTGAAAAATACAGTGACTGGCAACTGGAACAATATACCGAGGTCTATCGAGATCGTCACTGGAATCCAGAGTTGTTCCAATGGCAAACCACGAAAATTAAAAACGTCGATCATCGAGGTTTGCTGATGCCAGCGGTACTGGTCAATGGCCCATTCTATTGTCAATCTCTCATAGCGTCGGTTCCATCAAGTCAGATTCACTTAAATCATGCCATAAAATCTCTAGAAGAGCTTAAAGAGTATCAACATGTCATTCTAGCCACAGGCCATCACAACGCCCTAAACAAGCTCATGGAGAATGAACCGTCGCTATCGCCTCTTAGAGGCCAGTTAACCGCGCTTAAGCAGAAAAGCAGTCAGCGTTTAGCCTTAGATTATCCGGTTAATTACGACGGTCATTTATTTGAATGTCAGGATCAACTTATTGTTGGTGCAACTTTTGATGCAAGCCTGGACGAGACAGTTAGTACAGAAGACAGACAAAGAAACCTACAACAGGCCAATCAACGCTTTGGATTGGATCTCAAAAACAACAAGCAGTGCACTGATTATGTAGGCATTCGCGCAACCACCTATGATCGCTTTCCTTATTGCGGCCCATTAGTCGAAAGCAACGCTGAGCTCCCCATGGTCTGGACCAATTACGGCTTTGGAACTCGAGGGCTTTGCTTTTCCTTGCTTTGTGCGGAAGTTATCGCCAGCGCCATTAACCGCGAACCACTCCCTCTTCCCAAAACCCTGTTGCAACGGATAAGTCCAAGACGTATCCAAAAGGCATAAAAAAGCCGAGAAGCGAAACTTCCCGGCTTTATGACTAACAGACATTATCTTACGATATATCTTGTGCGCTTTTGAAAACGCTATCTATCACAAGAAGAATCGCCTATTAAAACTGAGCCTTTAAACCAATGGTGTAAGTGTCAGTTTCGACAAGGTCATCCTGAGATGCGAAACTTGCATACAAAGCGATGTTCGTGTTGAAGAAGTGTTGAGCACCAACTTCATACAAATCGTCTTCAGCAAGCGTTGCAAACACAGAAGTGGCTTTCGTGAAGTAGTAGCTAGAACCCAAAGCCCATGTGTTATCACCGTCGAAATCTGTGAAAGATACATTAGCAGTAAAATAACGGTCATCACCTAAGTGCGTAAAGTACTTAGAAGACAAAGTCACGTAATCAGTGTTGTCGTCAGTTGCCAAAGTGAAACCAACATAATCAGTATCGTTAATTTGGTGATTGTAGGCAGCAGAGATATTGTAAACAGTGTCAGCACCGTCAGTATCAACCGCATCAACGCGAACTAAAAAGTCGTCATTGAACAAGTAACCTAAAGTGAACAAAGTTGCGTCATTATCAAACTTGTCTTCTGAATAACCAGCACCAACTAAGAAGTTCTCAACAAACAATTCACCCGTTACACCAGCTGAATAATAGTCGCCAGTTTCAAAGTTAACGTAGCTAGCATTGATATTGCTAACCTTGTTGATGTATTCAAATTCATTGTATGGACCTAATGACTCTTTTTTATCGAAAAAGTATGTGCCATCCAAACCAAACACATCATAAGATGAACCGGCAACATCAACATTAGACCAGCTAATGTCAGAAAGAACAGTATACTCTTCGGCTGAAACAGAAATCGCTGAAGAAAGAAGAACCGCTGTAGTAATTAATTTTATTTTCACTTTGTTAGTCTCCGTGTGTAGTAAAGTGCGGCGCGGATTCTAGAGCATTAAAACAAGACGGTCAACTAATTCAGTAAGTATTATATCTTTTTGTTATTAAAGGATATTTAACCGCGAAAAGGATTAGAATTGCTCATCTATAGGGTTAGATTTTCTTACTCTTTCTTTAATCTTGCGAGCTGATTTTTTGTAGTTTGTTGTTGTTCTTTCAAGCTTCGAACGAGTTGAGCCAAATCAATACAACACAGCTTAAATTTCTGTCACTTATTACTTAGTTATTAGCATTTGCTAACAAGGAGATGTGAAATGAAAATTCAACCATTAACATCTGGAATAGCAACTGCAATCGGTTTCGCCATCGTCTGGACACTATGCTTCATTTTCGTGTGGGCATTGCCGGCATTATCTATGAATATATTCGCCGATATGATGCACAGTAGTGATATGAATATGCAATGGCACTTTGGGGTTTCTGGCTTTGTCATAGAACTGCTGGCTTGGTCAATTATTAGCGGATTTACTGGTTGGTTGATAGCAGTTTTCTACAATAGGCTATCTTGAAATACTAGCCTGAACACCACAAGCGTAGCGTTTATACTCACCGCGAAACCGTTGATTTAAATGTAATGGCTAAAACTGCAATAAAAAAGCCTGCAAATGCAGGCTGAAATGACTAATGTCTGATAATAAGTTTTTACTCTATCTTTCCCATTTTGCCATTCTCAAAATCGAGGATAGCTTGTTTGATTTCTTCAGGTTTATTCATGACAAAAGGGCCGTGACGGACGACGGGTTCTTTAATAGGCTCGCCAGCAAGCAATAAGAATTCAACATGACTGTCGGCATCTTCGTCCAGTGAGAATTTAACTGCGTCACCATCGTGCAAAATGATCATTTCACCATCATCAACTTTGAGGCCATCAATCTTTAGTCCATTACCATGAAATACATAAATCATCCCATTCAGCCCAGCTTTAACTTCTTGCGTATATGAACTTCCAGGGTTGATGATCCAATGCTGAAAAGTGATCGAAGTATGGGTATCAATGACTGCTTGTTTGCCCATGGCTTCGCCAGCGATAATTTTAACCGATACGCGACCATCTTCCGAAGTTGCAGTTGGGATCGACTCATCAGGAACTTCCTGATAACGCGGCGGATCCATTTTATTTTTTGCCGGTAAGTTGATCCAGATCTGGAAGCCATGCACTCTGCCGCCTTTTTCCATAATTAAGCTGGATGGCATTTCTGAATGTACAACACCGCTACCAGCAGTCATCCACTGCACGTCGCCCGGAGCAATTCGACCACTGTTCCCTGCTGAGTCTTTATGTTCAAAGACACCGTCTAACATGTAGGTTACCGTTTCAAATCCACGGTGTGGATGGTCAGGAGCACCCACAGCTTCGCCTGGGCGATATTCAGTGGGGCCCATTTCATCAATCAGTAAAAAAGGATCGACAATTCTGTCGGGGATTTGTCCAGGAAACGGACGTCGAACTTTAAAGCCGCCACCTTCCATGAGTTCTGCGGCCTGCACTTTCATTAAAATGCCGCGTAAATTCATAAAGTCTCCAAATTATTACACAATCTAATTTTCTACAAAGCCTGTCAACTGGATGCTTCACTTGATGCTAAACCGGCCATTTAATCCTTATGGCTATTTAACTGGACTTTGAGTCGTAAACTTAAATATATGGCTACCGCAAACGCCGCTGAGCAGAGAATGGTTGCCATAATGACAGTCTGGTAACGAACTGCTAACAAGGGCGACACACCGGATAAGATTTGCCCCGTCATCATACCGGGCAAAGCAACCAAACCTACCGCAAGCAAGCTATTGATTTGCGGTATCATCGCAGCATTAAAAGCTTTATTTCGAGCTTGCTCCAGAGGCTGACTGATTAACAGTTCACTATCCAAGCGCTCACCGGCAAGACTCAAACTATTCATGGTATTAGCCAAAAGCATTCCTGCAAGAGGAATAACATAACGAGCCTGATACCATGGATCTAAATGTAGCACAGCAATAATAATCAGAGCGAGAACCGATCCACATCCAAGCATTAAGGCGACTACTAACTGCATGTAATGATGTCGATTTTTGTGTTTTAAAGGTCGTAAAGCAATCCAACTGGAAACAACTAACATGAAACTTAAAACGGCCAAACCAAGCAACCAGTTATCGGTGGTAAAAAGATAGACCAGCACAAAGCCAATAGCGATCAATTGGACTACCATTCGAACGGTGGCAATCACAAGGTCAGATAGCTGAATCGACCAACGGTAAAAAATTACGCCAACCACTACAACCGGTAGAAGAACATACGCAAGCTCTAGATAACCAATATCAGGTAAGTTCAAAGTTATTACTCTTCTTTCTTACTTTGCGACTCTTCAGCACCCTCTTCGGATGTCCAGTCGGCCATCCAGGGCTGTCTTTGCTCAACTTGATTAGCCTCTTGGTCGGCTCGTAAAACCGTTTCCAGTAACTCTGCTTTTTCAGCAGCTTCCAAGATGTACTGCTTATCATCACCCCAAATATCCGACAACTCCTCCAGATGCTTATTATCATAATGTAAAAAGGTTTTTGCGGCGCGGTGAGCCTGGTAATGTCGATAACCCAGAGCACTTAGTGCCTCTTGCCCCAGTAGCAGCGCAGAGCCTAAAGTTTCTCGTATCACATAGTCAGCACCGGCCTTCTTGATTTCATGGGCTTCACGGCGTCCCTTAGCTCTTGCCAGCACCTTGAGTTGTGGAAAGTGCTCTTTGCAAAGTTTGGTGACTTTTAAGCACTTATCTTGACTATCAACCGCAATAATCATTAGCTTTGCAGTCTCTGCACCGGCAGCCTTGAGGATATCCACATTAGTCACATCACCATAGAAAGCTTTGGTGCCAAACTTTTTAACCAGCTCTATCTGCATCACGTCGTACTCTAGCAGAGTAGTGTTGAAACCTTGCGATCTGAGCAAACGTGAGACAACCTGCCCGAAGCGGCCATATCCGGCCACGATAACCGGAGTTTCCCCATCGTCAATTTCATCAAAATCACGACGCTCAATGTCTTTTTTCAGCATGGGCTGCAACACACGTTCGGCAAAGATAATCAACAGCGGCGTTAGCAACATACTCAATGTCACAACCACGGTTAAAATTGAAATGGTATTTTGATCCAGCACCCCATTTTGGGCAGCATAGGTTGAGAGTACAAACGCAAACTCACCACCCTGCGCAAGTGAGAAGGTAAATATCAGGTTTTCCAGAAGAGGCATTTTAAACTGTCGGGCCAACACACCCAATACCGCAATTTTAACGATTAACAACAGAATCAACAGGCCCACGATTAGCCATACCGAATCAGCCAAAAGCTCTAGATTGATGCTGGCGCCGACGGTAATAAAGAATAGACCCAGCAATAAGCTCTTAAAGGTGTCTAAGCCTACTTCCAACTCATGTCGATATTGGCTTTCGGCTAACACAACGCCTGCCAGGAACGCTCCAAGAGCTGGCGACAGGCCAACTTTCTGCATCACAAGAGTAATAGTTATAACCAGTAACAGGGACGTCGCAATAAAAATTTCTCGTAGCCCGGTTCGAGCAATCCAGTTGAAAATTGGAGACACTAGATAACGCCCTACCAGGATAATCCCAAGCACGGATCCCAAAATTAAAAAGGTTTGTTGTAAACCCAGTTCTTTAACATGTCCAACAGAAGTCGTCGCATCAACTTGCAGGGTCGACAGCAGAGGCATAACCGCAATCATCGGGATAACGATCACGTCCTGAAATAACAACACTGCAAAAGAAGACTTACCAGCATGTGTCCGAAGCAAACCTTTCTCTGAAAGAGTTTGCAGAACGATTGCCGTTGATGACAAAGCCAGCATCATGCCAATAGCCAATGACATTTTCCAATGCAAATCAAGAACCGATACAGCAATTGCGGTAATTAATAAGGTAGTAAGCAAAACCTGCAACCCACCCAATCCTAAAATGGGCACTCGCAGCTTCCACAGCTTTTTCGGCTCAAGTTCCAAGCCAATCAGAAACAACATCATAACCACGCCAAATTCAGCAAAATGCATTACATCACTGACGTCGTTACCTACCAGGCCCAGCGCAAATGGCCCAATGATAATTCCGGCTCCCAGGTAGCCCAGCACAGAACCCAAGCCCATTCGTTTAGCCAGCGTAACCCCTATGACTGCGGCCAACAGAAATATAAAGGTCTGATATAAAACACCCTGCATTTCCATTAATACCCACCCTCCTGCATTAGTGAATCATCGTCCCTTAATGAGCGTAATAATTGTGCATAGCGGTGCGCTTCATCGGCCAGTTCTGAGTCGGACAAAGCCAATGCATCATACAAAACAAACGGCTTTATATAGCGCATCCCACAAAATATGGCCGTTTGTTCAAAAGGTTTAAGTAATTCATCAACTGGATAATGATTAAAACCGGTAGAACCATAACTCGACTCGCTGCCACCAATAGTCACAGCATTCATCAAGCACTTGCCGGACAACTGATAGCCGCCCTCGCCATAGGCAAAAGAATAATCCAAGACCACGTCCTGCCACTCTTTCAAAAGAGACGGTGAGCTGTACCAATAAAAAGGGTGTTGAAAAATAATGATTTGATGCTCTTTGAGCAGGCGTTGCTCTTCTTCAACATCAATAAAGAAATCAGGGTATTTTTCATAGAGGTCATTAAATGTCACGCCTTCGAGATCTCGAATGGCAGAAACCATAGCGCGGTTAGCGATTGACTGCTCATAAGCGGGATGGGCAAATATGACTAAGACCCTGTTTTGCATAGTTTTTCCTTTCATGTGGCCAGTAAGCCTTACTATGCTTTGAGTCTACACAAGATTGCTAGAAATATAAATTATTGCAAAACAGACAGACAAAATAAAAGCGGCTAAAAGCCGCTTTCAACTGTGAATCGTTAGATCCCCTGATTCCCTACCTTGGGTTGGTATATCCGTATACTCGTTTCCATGTTCCTATATTCTTCCAGACTCGATTTGTAGATTGTGTAATCTCCCTGACTACGCGGGCTACTTTAGCAAACCTTTGGCATTTCACAACAAGACAAAAATGAAAAAATAGAGGGCCAGCTTACACCAAAACCAATCAATTTAACTATATATCAATAGGTTATATGACAAACAAGTATTTTTAAGGCTATTTTACACAGGCCTTTTCAGCGATATCCGACCAGCTTGTGAGAGATCTCGCACAAAGATAAGGGCGATCCTCCTAAGCGGCTCACATTTAGATACGGCCAATAGGATATAAAACCGAGTCTTCATAGCCGGTTATGACCTTGATCGGCCCAGAAAACTCCTCATTAAGCGTGGGATCATCACTGTCAATGATTAAAGGCTTGCCGTTTAACTGCTGTAATTTGGTCTTAGTAGCAATGACCATCAGATTCTCGCGCCCAAGCTTACGCAGCACCTTAGCGCTCAGCTGCTGGTTACCACGACCAATAATATGCCCCTGCCCGCCAATAATGGTAATGATGGCTTTAACCTTGCCAGGATTATTATCAACCAACTCCAATAAATGCTTTTCGTAAACATCAGCCTCAACCAGCTCTTGTTGAAAAATATGGTCAATACCCAACAACGTATTCGGTAATCCTAATGTGTCCATAACCGCTGCACAGGTTGTGCCAGAGCCGATCAGGTAATGGAAGTCCTCCTCCATATTCTCAACCAGATACTCAGCAATATCCTGAACCACCAGTGCTTCCACTTCTCTACCACCGGACTTGGTTGACTGCACGTATCGATGTTCGGCAGGCACCTGCATTTCGCCATATTTTTTAGCCCGTACCCGACCTTTTCGAAAAGCATCTTCGTCAATGTCCATGACTGACGTTTCCAGCAAACTCACCAGCTCATTATTCAGCATCTGCTCAATAACCAGTCCAGCCGCTTTAGGAGTCACCGCATAAACGCCCGAATGAATCTTGACGCCGGCAGGTATTCCTAGCACTGGTAGATCTTCGCCTACGGCTTCATAAATATTTCTGGCCGTGCCGTCACCGCCGGCAAACAGCAACAGGTTAGCATTTTTAGTCGCAATCACTTTGGCCGCATCAACGGTATCCTGTGCTCTGGACTGGCCCTGATACGAATAGACGCACTCATAGCTGAAGCCCATCTCTTGTAGAAGACCTTCACCCATATCACCTGAGGCGGTATAAAAAAACAATCGGTCCTTATAAGGTAGCAAGACCTGCAGAGCAGTTTTTGCCCGGTTGAGCGACTGACTGACGGCGCCACGAGCAAAAGCTTCGGCTCGAATATCTTCACCATCGCTGCCTTTAAGGCCTACTTTGCCGCCAATGCCGGCAAATGGGTTAACAATAAAACCTAAATGGAACATGCTGAAATATCTGGCAATTGAATGGGCTGACCTTGTCGATAATAGCGACAAAGCATTTGAATCATACGCCGTGCGCGAGGTGGAAAACCTTGCACAAAGTAATTGTTTAAAGCTGAAAATACCTGCTCTCGAAAAGCTTCGGTATCACCAGAAGGATTGTTCAGATTATCCAGACTGAGTCGGAACGGCAGGTTAGAAGCCAATGCAAAAGCCCATTCCAGTGCCTGCGGCTTTTGTTCGACTTTAAAAAACTCTTGTTGTTGCTCATGCGTGCGGCCATCAGCGGCATACCAATAACCATAATCATCTATCTGACGACGCTTTTCACCTGCGATGCACCAATGAGCACACTCATGCAAGGCGCTGGAAAAATAATCATGGCTTGAAAAAATAATCGCTGGCTTATCGCCTGCAGGAGCTTGATAGAAAGGTTCATCCGCACCAGCTTGCAGCCGTGTATTGCAATCGAAAAACTCTTGATTGAAGAGTTCGACGAAGTCCTCAACTTTATGAAAGTCTTGGTTATAAATCATTTAGGTACAAATGTTTATGAAAAGTGCTCAAGTAGCTGCTGACGAGTCAACAGAAAGACGCCATCACCACCCTTTTCAAACTCAAGCCAGCTGAAAGGTACATCTGGGAAAGTTTCTTCCAGTGCAGGCCAGCTATTGCCTACTTCAACAATCAGACAACCTTGCTCAGTCAGGTGAGCAGCAGCTTGTTCTAAAATGCGACGCGTGATATCCAGTCCATCTTCGCCAGAACCTAACCCAATTTCTGGCTCATGCTGATATTCAGCTGGCATATCAGACAAATCTTCTGAATCCACATACGGTGGATTAGAAACAATTAAATCAAACTTTTCATCGGTCATGGCTTCGAATAAATCAGACACAACCGTTTGTGCTTTTGGATAGAGGCCAAGGCGTTCATTATTAATATCAGCAACCGTAATAGCATCTTCAGAAATGTCTGAAAGAACCACTTCAGCATCCTCAATGTAAGCTGCGATAGCTAAACCAATACAGCCACTACCACAGCACAAATCTAAAATGCGAGGGTTATCCGCTTCTAACCAGGGATAAAAGTCATTTTCGATAAGTTCGGCAATCGGGGAGCGAGGTACTAGCACTCGCTCATCAATGTAGAATTCCAGGCCAACAAAATACGCTTTATTCGTGATGTAGGCCAAAGGTTTGCGATGTTCAACACGCTCATAAATAGCGTGAATCAGATGCTTTTTCTCATCCGCTAACAGCTTAGCGGTTAACATCCCCTGCGGGTAATCTTGCGGAAGATCGAGCATTTGCAGAACGATAGCTACCGCTTCGTCCCATGCATTGTCAGTACCATGACCAAAATAAAGATCAGACTGGTGGAATTGCGATGCAGCAAACCGAATGAAGTCAGCAACCGTCTCTAACGACTGTTCCGCTTCCTGATAAGTAGGACTTAAAGTCATGAGTTTCTCTCTTCCAGCATCCTTTTCATCGAATTATACACCAGTTCAGACAACTCATGGCGATGTTCTACGTCAAACTCTCGGCAATCGATTGCCTGCCCAATTTTAACCTTTACGGGTTGGTGAAGACGCATTTTAAGCCATTTCTTGTTGGGCAAAACCTGATAAATATCCTGCATAACGACGGGGATAATCAGTGCATTAGTATCAATCGCCAAGCGAATACCGCCCTTTTTCAGAGGTATAACCTCGCCATTTTCTGAGCGGGTTCCTTCAGGAAACATCCAGATTCGAATACCACTTTCCATTTTTTCACGAGCAATTTTCAAGTCTTTAATGGCTTGCTGGCGATTTTGACGATTAATGGAAAGGATTTCAGCCGCTTTCATAGCGCTTGAAAGTAGCGGAATACTGAACATTTCTTTTTTAGAAATCATACGGATACTGCCGGGTAGTGCAGTAAAAGCAAGCGGGATATCATAGGCGCTAGAATGATTACACATAATGATGACGCGACGCCCCGCTTCTATTTGCTCCTCAAGCTCACCCTCAACTTGCCAATTTAAACGCACAGCATGAATCAGACGGCTCGACCAGTCATAAAGGATTTTGTCGACCTTGCTACGCATATTTTTTTTCGAAAAGAATGCAAAGTACAGAGTCTTAAGACAATATTTAGCGGTCACTATAACCGAATATAGGACTACCCATATTGCACGTAGCAAACCCGCCTTTTTTGGCTGGGACTGTTTCTTAATTTTTGTTGTATGAGTCGAAGAATTCAAAGTATTAGGAGGTCAATCATCAATGAAGGGGCAATGCTAGCTATTTTTTAGCCTAACTTCCAGTATTAACTTGTATCAGAAGCCCTGAGTGCAGCTGAAAAATATCAACCTTTGGGTGAAATATTCAATGTATACGGACAACTCATGAGTTGTCCCTACGATCCTGCCCACTAGTTATGTTCTGTCTCTGGGTAGGGGCGCACCTGTGTGTGTGCGCCCGAATTCTTAATACATCACAAACAATTAAGGGCAGACACGCAGGTCTGCCCTTACCAAACTAACGAACAGCGTTCGCCCTATCCAGATCAATTCGGCTCATAAAAGTTACGAAACGTCGGCTTGTCACCAACAAACTCAAGTTCAGCAATGGCTGAAGTGGGAAAGTAGCGCCCCTGCTGTGGTAACCAGGTAGCTAACAAATTGGCGACCAATGGCATGTGACTGACCAGCAAAATCGAAGACTGCGGCAATGCTTCAATATAAGAAGCGGTCATCTCAGGATCAGACTCTGAGCGCAACAGAGGCTCTTGTTCAATTAAAAACGGGCTAACTTTAGCCGACATTAACTGCTGCTCGACGATATCGGCTGTTTGCTGGGCACGCAAATAAGGGCTGGCCAGCATCACCTCAAGTTCCAGCTCTTGCTCCTTGAGTACTGTAGCAAGGCGTTGCGCCATCAGTGCTACGTCCTGTTTGCCTAATTCGGACAGTTGACGCTCCCCATCAATATAGGGAGCATCACCGTGTCGCATAATCCATACTTTCATAATCTGTGAGTTATTTTGCCATGTTTTGTTGATTAAACGTTCTCAACTCATCAATGGCTTGACCATACAAGCGGGGACCGAATTGAGTAACCAAATGCCCCGCAGCGAAGCTCGCCAACTGACCACAGTCGGCATAACTGTAGCCTTGAGTTAAGCCATACAAAAAAGCACCTGCGAACATATCGCCTGCACCATTGGTATCAACTGCTTTGACAGGATGCGCTTCAATAATATGAGTTTTATCGCCATCAAAGAAAACAGCACCTTTTTTTCCAAGAGTGATCGCCACCTGTTTTGCAGACTGCTTCAAGATTTCTAAAGCCTCATTCACATCAGATTGCTCAGTGAACTCAAGCGCTTCATCTTCATTACAGAATAACAAATCAACGCCCTCTTCCAAAAGCTTCTCAATCTGTGGCTTAAAGAAGCGCACCATATTCGGATCTGATAAAGTCGTTGCGACCTTTACACCATTCTCTTGAGCATGTTTTTTAGCGCTTAAGGCAGCTTGGTGAGCATCTGGCGAACTTACCAGATAACCTTCCAAATACAGATACTTACTGTTAGCCAGTGCATCGAAATGGATATCCTGCTCCTTTAACTCACTGCTTATACCAAGAAAGGTATTCATAGTGCGATCGGCGTCAGGAGTCACCATCACCAGACACTTACCCGTGGTGCCATGATTATCTTCTAACTCGTGTAAACCATTATCTACGCCTGCAGAATTTAAGTCCGAAGCATAAAAGACTCCAGCTTCATCCTTGCCCACCTTGCAGGAATGAAAGGCTTTACCGCCCAATTGAGCCAAAGCGATTACGCTGTTAGCAGCAGAGCCACCAGAAGCGCGTTGGTGAATATTACCGTCTAAATGACTTAGCAGGTAATCATGACGCTCTTCATCAACCAGGGTCATAACACCCTTTTCTACGCCAAGACGGCTTAATTCCTGTTCATTGACTTCGATTTCAATATCGACCAGTGCGTTGCCTAAGGCATACAAATCATAATGCTTCATAAAATTCTAACAGCTTATAAAAGTTAATTTTGCGATGCAGGGATTATGCTATAATTCGAATCATTATTGAATGCCTTTTAAAGAACCAATCGTTATGCCTGCACTTTTTGTTGATCAACTCACTGTTATTGATTTTGCCTATTTTGACCCTGCTCGAGGGATTGTAGGCGAAAGCTGGATCGTAGACCTGGTACTAGAAGGTGAACTCGATGACCAAGGCATGGTGTTTGACTTTGGTGATGTCAAAAAACGTATCAAGCAAGCAATTGATGCAACCCTCGATCATAAGTTAGCAGTTCCGAGCCAGCATTCTGAGATGTCCATTGCAGAAGATGGCGATACCTTGACTCTCGACATGCGTGACAAGCAAGGTCACTTCTATCGCCATCAGTCACCAAAGCAGGCGGTTGCACTGGTTCCTGCCGAAATCATCACTCGCGAAAGTGCGCTTCCGATGTTACATGAAGCATGCTCAAAAGTAGTACCGAGCAATGTTAAAAAGATTTATCTTAATCTGCGCACTGAAAACATTAGTGGCGACTACTACCATTATGCTCATGGCCTGAAAAAACACCTCGGTGACTGCCAGCGCATTGCTCATGGCCATCGCTCACAATTACACATTTTTGAAAATAACCAACGCAATTCAGATTTAGAAACCTATTGGTGTGAGTTATGGAGAGATATCTATATTGGTACAGCCGAGGATTTACAGAAAGACTTCGAAGACAATGGCGTGCAGTATTTTGAATTTTCCTACCAAAGTGAACAAGGTGAATTCTCCTTGATCATCCCTGCAGAACGTTGCCATATTATGCAACAAGACTCCACGGTTGAGTTAATTGCCCAACACATCGCAGACCAGCTCAAAGCAAAGCATCCACAGTCAGACATTAAAGTTAAAGCTTATGAAGGCGTTAACAAAGGCGCCATTGCCTTTGCTTAATTGTGGTTAATATTAATACTTACTGAGTCGGCTCACCCGACTCAGTTTCATCCTTAGTTTCTGCTTCTGCGCTAGTGTCGATCTCACTCTCTGGACTAAGCGCATCTTCAACTTCTGACTCTTCCTTTTTATACTCAGGGTGTGGTATTTCAACGCCTTCTTCGGGGTGAGCAACCTTGCCATCATAAACACCCTCACAATAACCGCCCGTTAGTAAGCCAACACCTGATTTGAGCAGGCCAACGACAGAGCCGGTCACTGCATCAAAAGCAGTACGGAACGTTTGTATCTCTGGCGAGCTCAAACTACCATTTAAAGTTTGGCTATACTCTTTACAGCCTTCTTCATTGAGAATCATAAACTCGAAATCATTAAATGCCATAATTGATAAATCAATATTGCCATCAAAAGCAAAGCGATAAAGCTGTGTTGAGGCTGCTACGTCGCGTGTTTTCAAAACGCCATTTTCAATGGTCATGTCCACATGAACCTGGCCAAACATGGTATTGCCCTCATTAGCACCTAAATTGCTTAAAACCCCTTGCATACTGACACCCTGTGATAACAATAAACCCGCAGGTCCCGCTAAAACAAAACCACCAATATCCAATAAACCAAACTCCTGGCTTTCAAGGAATCGCTCTAACACTTTATTCACGTTCAGATTGACCAATTCCACTGGTTCATTATTCGTAAGCAGAATTTGTCCGTTTAAGCTGGGATAAATGTCCTCCTCTTTTAAACCGGTAAAGGTCAAGTCTGATAAGCCATCAAGCTTACCGCGAAGGTTAATAGAATTTTCATTGTCAGGGCGAACCAGTTTCTCTAATTCAAGATTTTGAAAATCAAATTCGAAATGTGATGCATAGCCCGGTTGAGTCAAATCAATCAGCCAATCGGCGCTGAGATCAGCATCATTGACTTTAACCGTTAAAGGCTTAACGCTGATTGTGCGAGCGGATTGAACAGCCTTAATATCCAGCTTGGAATAGGTATCTTCATCTTGCTGAATCTGAGCAACTTTCAACTCGATGCTTTTAAACGCATTTTCCAGTTGCGAGTCGAACCACTCATTAATCAGCAAATTGTTTTTAACTAGCGATAGACGTGACGCAGACATGTCCACGTCCGTAATTTTATAAGTTTCCTTAACCCGGACTTGATTACCGTCTGCATCCAGACCATCCGTCATGTTAGCAATATCGCCATTAAAGTTACGTAGGTTAAGACGGTTTATCACAACAGATTGAATTGGCAGACGAGGAGCCGAAGCTGCTTGCTCAGGAGCAGCCTTTTGCTTAGATGGAGAGTCTAAATTAAGTGTTAATCTTCCCGATTGATTGGTAAGCGTTTCAAGTATCAGACGACTATCGACAATAGAGCCAACGGTTGATAAAGATCGAACCGCCAACTGTTTCGACTCTAAACTATCAGCAGTGACTTTAAATCCAGTATCAAGCTGGTTCAAAGCATCAAGGCTAAAAAGTATCTGGTCTACCATTAATGGAAAAGCGTCAATCTCTAGCGAAGCATTATCTATTGTCAACTCGCCATCAGACAATTTAGCCACAGCATTTAATTGCTTAACTTGAGCGTCCTTAATGGTGATTTGATTGAACGGTATGCCATCATTGCTGGGCGAAGTCTTGTCAGCAGTTTTCTCCGCTTTGCTTAAATCAAGCTCAAGCTCGATACCCTCTAGATTCAGGGGAGATATCAATAGATTACCGGACTCGCTTTCCATATCCGTAGAAATTTTTGTAACCGCCACCTGAGGCAAACTAACATCAGAAGCTTGCAACCTGGCATTAGTCTTTTGCGTCCATAGCTCAGGGCTAGCAATGACCAACTTATGATCAAGAATCACCGGCAACTGCTGCGCTTCACCATTAATTGACTGCGCTTTGTAATTATCAGCCAACTGCAGATTCAAGCTTCCATCTGTAATAGTAAGTTGATGCAAAAGAACCCGCGCAAAAGGTAAATGAAGCGCCCGGTTCTCTTCGGGCAAGAGACTTTCCTCAGCCGAAGTATCTGTTGATGGACTGGTAGCGCTGTCGGGTGCTTGAGTATCGGCTCGATAATTGACTGATGGGCTGGCCAGCGCAAGTTGTTTAATATCAAAAGAGCTATCGGCTAAGTCGCCTTGCATTTGAAGTGTTTCAAAGCTGAGAAATTCAGAGTCCAGCTCCTGCGAAGACACAGTATATTGACTGTTTTGCTGTTGATAAAAATCTTCCCAGTCACTCCACAGGGGCTTTTTATCTTTAACCAGCATCAACTGAGAGAAAGTAGCTTTTATATCATTGACCGAGAGCTGGTGTTGCCCTTCCAACTCAAAATGAGTGGTCCCAATATCAATGGCCTCAACCAATAAACTATTGAACGGTAACGTCAGCGGCTCGGTCTCCTGACCACGGCTATTAAGATTAGTGGCCGAACGACTCTCAGCAATGTTAATAGTAATATCTGCCGACGTTGATGAAAGCTTTTCGATAATCACATCCTGATCTAAAACTTTAGCTTGTAGTTTAACCTTATGCAGGGTGCTTTTATCCGTATGTAACTGATCAATATCGGCAGTGATCTGAGTATTACTTTCAACAAAGAACTCACTGAGCTGACTAAACAGAAAAATACCGCGCTCGGCAACCGGTAAATCGGTAATGACTAAGTTAATGCCAGTCGCTTCTAATCTCACCTCATCATCGAAAACAAAGTCTGAATCTTTGATACGAATTTCAGCGACATTTAAACGCTCAAAAAAGAAGCCTTTGTCACTATCTGCATTGTCTTCATCTTCGGTCGCTGGCAGCTCATAATCGAAGGGATATCGGATAACGGCTTTATCAAGCTCAATGCTATCAATCAGCAAACTACTGAATAGACCGGAGTAAGAAATTTCTGCGGTGAGTTGATCGAAGGTTATGGCAGGATTATCTTCAGGCCCCACTCTTGTTGCAGAAATACTGACGGTTCCAGAAAATAGCGACACATCAAGCTCACCGACTTGTGAGCTCATTCCGAATTGCTGTTGAATCTGCCTTTCTAAAAAAGCTTCAGAATTAATCAGATAGACCAAAATCGAAACAGAAAGCATCAACAGGATAAATAACCCTGCCAATACCCAAAGGAGCCTCTTGCTCCACTTCCATAATTTAGTCATACGCTTCCAGTTCCGATTAAGAAGGTGATTAATAAATTAAAACAGTTACTAACGATTTAAGTCAAACTCGGTCCATACCGGTGCATGGTCTGATGGACGTTCCATCGAGCGAATTTCATAATCAATATCCGAAGCAACCGCTCTTTTGTTCAACCAATCGCAAGCAAATACAGAATCAATGCGAAGACCACGTCTTGGTTCGCGTTCGAAACCACGACTACGATAATCAAACCAGCTGAACTTATCGTCAACATCGGGATTAATGGTGCGATAGGTATCATACAACCCGGTTGCTAAAATCTTCTGCAGCCATTCACGCTCCTCCGGCAAAAAGCTACACTTGCCTTCACGAAGCCAGCGTTTTCGATTAGGCTCACCGATACCAATATCAATATCTTCTGGGGAAATATTGATATCACCCAACACGATAGTTCGATGATCCCCCTGATCATTTTGCAAATAAGACAACAAATCGGCGTAGAACTTTTGCTTATAAGGAAACTTCACAGGATGCTCTCGATTTTCACCCTGCGGAAAATAACCGTTCAGAACTTTAATTGTTTCATTGCCAAACTGATAAGTAGTGATAATCATTCGACGTTGCGCATCTTCGGGATCCGTCGCAAATCCCTTCTCTACCGTTAATGGCTTTTGCTTACTGAAAGTGGCGACACCATAGTGCGCCTTTCCACCATGAATGTCGATGTGGTAACCAAGATCCGCATACAGCTCAAACGGAAAAGCATCATCATGGACTTTGGTTTCCTGTAAACAAATAATATCCGGATCATGCTTTTCTACCAGCGCTTCAATCTGATGCGCTCGAGTACGGACACTATTAATATTAAAGGTTACTATTTTCATTGTATTTCCCGTTCTTTGTCTCAATGTTTAAACATAACAATTCGTTATTGAAATTATTTATGCAATCAACCACTGCGTAAGTTTGGCTGACTTATCTTTGTCTTCACTGCTATAAACCAGATAGGCAGTATCAGCGACGCTAGCACGTAGCGTCACATCAAAGGTCATAAGCTCATCTCGGCGAAATCCACGGATGACAACGGTCTCGCCTATTTCACACTCGGCCAGACGTTTCGCGAATTCGTCATTGTCTATTTTCAAATCGTTCATACTGATTAATTGATCACCCGCAGAAATGCCAGCTTGGCAAGCCGCCGAATCCCAATAAACCGATTTAACCATTATTCCCAGACTGGCCGCCTGATAATCAATGCCTAAACTGGGCTTTGGTTTGTTATGAGGCATTTCATCTTTGACCTGCCCTTTATCATTTCGATCATTTTTAGGCTGGTAGATAAGCTGCAAATCAACAGTTTTCAGCAGCTCCTCCACGGGTAGTTCATCAGTTGAATAGAGTGCTAGCTGAAAAAAATTCTCTAACTCGGATTGATGTTGCTCACCGCAGATTTCAATCGTGATATTTTGAATCGAATCATTTTGAACGCCAACCTGTGGTTGACCAAATTCCTGCCATAAACGCACCATCACATCCCGTAATGATTTTTTATTGTCCGTTAACTGTCGAATGAGCAAATCCATACACAGCGCAATCACAGTACCCTTGCCATAGTAGCTGACGACTGAATTGGGTGCATTTTCATCTTGCTTATAAAACTTGGTCCAAGCATCGAAGCTGGAATCCGCAATGGACTGAATCAAACGGCCTCGCGCTCGCTCTAAAACAGTAATGGTTTTAGCAATGCTTAACAGGTATTGTTTGATCGGAATGATACCTGTCTGTACCAAAGCTAAATTATCATAGTAGGAAGTGAAACCTTCAAAAGCCCATAATAACTCTGTATAGGATTCCTGCTGTGTGTCGTAGGGTAAAAATTCCGCCGGTTTAATACGCTTCATGTTCCAGGTATGAAAGTACTCATGTGAACATAAATCCAAAAACGTCAGATACGAATCTTTTACTTTCTCTGGATCATCGCTCGGCAAGGGTAAATCTTCGCGACTGCAATGCAGCGCTGTGGAGTTTCGATGCTCAAGCCCACCAAAACCTTTACCCAATACATAAGTCATGAATATATAGCGATCAACAGGAGCCGGCTCACCAAAAAAGCGGATGTGATGCTCGCAGATTTTAATCAAATCATTTTTCAGGCGTGTCTCGTCAACTTGATGCTTACCGGTCAGCGCCATGTGGTGCGGCACACCGCAAGCTTCAAAACTGATTAAGCGAAAGTCCGACATCTCGACTGGACAATCGATTAACTCATCATAATTATCCGCAGCATACCAGCCAAAACCGAACTCTTTTGTTCCATCAACAGGTTTCAAGCCAGTGGCTACACGCCATGTTTTGAATTGCTCGCCTATGGCAGGCTGAATATTGACCTTACAAGAAGACTCTTCCTCGCCCTTCACCGCCAGAAACACACTGGTGCCATTGAAAAAACCATGAGTCTGATCGAGATGTGCTCCTCGCACCGACAAGTCCCAGGCATACACTTGATAACGAACCTCTAGCGGCCCGGAAACCTTCCCCACTCGCCAACGTGCTTTATCCAACTTACTAACCGGTAAAGCCTTACCTTGCGACTCAGCCTTTAACCATTGAATATGCTTGGCAAAATCACGGATCATATAGCTGCCCGGAATCCAGTTGGGCAAATACAGCTCAATCTCTGAACCGGATGGTTTATCTAGAGTCAGGGTTACTTCAAAAAGATGGGCGTGTGGATCTATGGGAAGAATCTGGTATTGAGTCATGAATGACGGTGAATATCCTAACGATGAGTTCTCACATGATTATAGGCAATCGAATACAAATTTACAGGTGCTAGTGAAAAAATAGCCGCCATCGGACGAAAATTGTCCAACAACGGCTACCTCTATTGCCTAAATCGGATGCGGGTAACGACCATCACCGGGAAATTGGCCGCCATCAGGCAGGCCGGCAATAACTTGAGCACTCGCTGTTGGTGTTGGTATCGCCCAATTCATCCAGCCCGGAATAAAGGCATTCCCGACCTGAGGAGGCTGATTCCCTTGTGGGTGAATATGTCCCACCACACAGATTCTGTACCCTTGCACTACCACATAGGTATAAGCCTGGCGTGTCTGACCAGCTTGTGAAGTATTGACGAAAACCGACTGACTAAAATCAGCATCGGCCACTGCTTGCGCAGCATCCTGGTCGGTAAAGTTTACCGGATAACCCCACTGACATTTATTTTGATCCCATGGCATAACAGTTCTCCTTTTCTTTTATTAAAGAGTAAATTAAATGTTTTGGCAGTTTTGCACTGTATAAGCTTGAATGGTGCAACGCTTGATAGAGGTCATAGCGATGTGTTGTGCCAGACTGTTAGGAACGATAACTTCAATATCCCCCTCTTCATTGTTGTAACAACGAAAGGAATAACCTAACTGTCCCAATCTGGGAATTAGCAGTTGATCATCAGCAACAGCAATTCCTGCATCTCGCAACGCCTGTTTAAGTGCGGGAACATCAATATCACCATGCTTAAACGACTCATCCAAACAAGTTATTAAAGGTAAATCACTGGTAACTGAAGCCCGGTGAATATATCCCACACCATTACCATCCTCACCGGCATAATCCGGTAAATAACCACGCGCAGTGGATTCTGCCTCAGCAATATACAGACCTGACCAATCTGCATCGTTACCAGCATTTTGCTGATAGATAGCAGCATTCCAGACATCAAAATTTGCTGCCTTATAACCGATTGCACCAATCGACAGTTGTCCAATTTCTATATCCATTGTCTTTCTCCTTCACTAATGGTTAATAAATAACAACGCATTTTAATGCTTGGCTTGCGCAGCAACTTTTTCAAATGAATTAACGGCTTTCGTCACAACATTCGATGACTCGCCAGCTAAAGAAATTTTGGCCGAACATCCTTTGCAACTGAATGAGTCACCGGCAACTAATTTTTTTACGTTAATCGCAATGGGTTGTTGACAATTAGGGCAATTAATTTGCGTGAACATATAAAACTCCTTGCTTAAATAGCTTTAAAAAAAGGCTATGCAAGCGCATAGCCTTGGTTCGACCAATGATTAGCCAGCTTCACCATAAACAGGCATTTCAATCGGCGAAATACTGTTAGTGAAGGCCTGGATGATCGTGGTAACACCTTGCGGTAATGGGATCTGACCAGCATGAACCTTAACGCTGTATTGAGCAGAGTTGCTTTTCTCATAATGGGTATCACGAGAAGAGGAACTGCTACTGTCATAGCTCACGCTACCGGATACTTCAGCAGAGAAAACGCCGTAACCTACTTTGGCAGAAAAACTCGACTCAGCACTGAGTGCTTGCTCGGTTTTGTCATTGGTAGATTCGCTAAAGCTCGATTTAACTTCCATATCAAAACCAATCGAAACATCATCAACGGCTAATGAGTTCAAAGGTAGGATAGTTAAAAGTGGCAGGTCGAAAGTGGTTTTAACTTCGCTAATGGTCGGCTCCTGATCCGGTTGCGTTGGATCAACAGGTACCAATACACCGCGTGACAAAGTCATTTTGATCAGCACAGGCTGATAATGATCTTTTCCATCATCGGTGGTTTCCTTCGCAAAACAGGTATCAAGTAAAAACTTGGTCTGTGTTGCCGCCATTGCTGAGTTTGCTTTGGCAGCCGCTAATAGTGGCGCACCAATCAAGTCACCCATTGGTAATCCGGTGAACTGCTCAGCCATACTGACTAATGGTGGTTGTGCATCAGACATAGTAAATCTCCTTATATTTAAAGTTTATGTAGTTAAGTGCAGAAGAACCCAAACCCACTTCTTCTATCCTGGGATTTGCGCTCTTAGTGCTCGGTCATAACCTTCCACAAGTTTCTGCAATCCTTGCGGTGGCTCTTTGCAATCAATAACCACTTCTAAGGTGGCATGATGGGATTTGTTTTGGCCGTCATCTTTAGATTTACCTAAGCGACCAGTTTTAGGCTTATCCGGGAATGCAATTTGCAACTTATCTTCAATCAGACTGATATCCAGATCGGTTGTAAATTTCAGTTCAGACAATTGGATGGAATTGATAGGGATTAAACTTAGCAGCGGAACACTGACGGTATGAGTTTCAACACCGTTTTTAGTAACATTTGGATATTCGATGTTGACCAGCTTTGGTGCGAGCGAACCAGCCTTATCATGACCTGCTTTTTTCAGTGCAGAAGATAGGCTGTTTAACACATCTTTAATTTTTTCAGCATGCTCGGCATCTTTACTATCTAAGTCAGCAATGGCAGACAAAGCTGATTTGGCTAAATCATCGACTTCAGACTCCTCTTCATAACGCTCAAAAAAATCATCAAGAATCTCTAAATTTTTTTTAGCGACTACCGATGATGCTGATAGCGCACTCTGCTGTATTGCGGAAACTAACTCTTCTAAATTAATCATCGTTTTACTCCCTTAAATAAGTCATATTTGCATCTGCTGACAAACAGCAGTCATGCGGTTAGGATGATTAAGTTATGCAAAAGATTGAGATGAAAGTCCTTCTGAAAAGCTGGAGAAAGCTTGCGGAAAACTGGACATTAAAAAAACAATATATTTCAAATAGTTAGGCAGCAACAATAATTTTGACAATAGCCATAAAAGACAATAGCTGAAGAGAGAACGATGAAAAACAAACCAATTAAAGTTGGTGAATGGCTTGTGGACGTTGAAAGCAATCAAATGCAACTGATTAAAGACAGCGAACAGCAAGTCATATTTGAACCTAAAGTCATGAATGTGCTTGCTTGTTTAATCGAACATGCAGGTCAGGTCGTCAGCACAGAAACCTTGATTGACCGTTGCTGGCCGAATCAATTTCTCAGTGACAACCCATTACATAAGTGTATCAACCAGCTCAGGAAAGCATTTAAAGACACCTCCCGCAGCTCCACTTACATCCAGACAGTTCCTAAGCGGGGTTACCGCTTGTTAGCGCCGGTTGATACAGAGTTTGATCCTCAAAAAAATCATGACATCAAACCTCCCTACCCCGGTCCACGTGCTTTTAATGACAGTGAAAGCAAACTCTTTTATGGGCGTGACTATCAGGTCCAAGAACTACTTTACCTAATAAAACAACGCAGCATCAGCAATCATAAAGGCAACATATTACTGATCGGCGAAGCAGGTGTAGGTAAAAGCTCATTGATACACGCCGGGCTTAGAGCTGAGCTGGCTAGTTTTAACATTGATTTTGACACTATTGATGGACATGCTTCAGAGCAGGTGTTTAAACAACAACTAGAGGGCTTGAAAGCACGCTATATCAACAGTGACAGCTCTCCCCACAAAACAGACATCAAACCAGCCCTCATTCTGATTGATCATTTAGAACTCACGTCATTAATCATGCAAACCGATGATCAATCGTTACGCTTGGACACAACACAAAGAGCCACTCAACTACTGAAACTGGCCAACCAGCTCAATCAAACAACTGAAGTCACCTTAATGATCTGCTTGCGGCCATTCGATTTAGCCATGCTCAGAAAAACTGAATACCACTCTTTATGCAGGGGCGAGCTTTACTTGCTGGATAAACCGAGTACCACCGAAATTTACTTAGCGATTACTCAGCCAGCTACTCAATATCAATTGGACTTTGAAGTAAGCCCAAAGACAGGTATGACGCTCGCTCAAGAGTTACACAAACTGTGCATTGTGAATCAGTTGTCACTGAAACAACTACAAGGACTGCTCTACGAGTTGTGTCAAAGGACTAGCAACAGACAGCTCACTTTTGAAAGTTTCGAGCAGATCAAGCGAGAAAGAAACGACCTATGGTTAAATCGGAAATCACATATAATTAAAGAATTCCAAACCACTTCCGAAACGTTAAGCCCATTACTGAAGAAACTGATCAAGGTAAAATTTGACGGCGCCTTTCACATTAAGCTCACTGAAGCGCCACTGGCCAACTTTGATAATCCACCAATATTAGTTCTGATCAGTCAGCTAATCGACAACAAGTTACTAACCTGCCATATCAAAAATGACCAAGTATTTATCAAATTTATAGACCAAGCAGTTATTCATGCCCTGCCCTTTACTCAACAATGGGTCAACAAACATTATCAAAGCCTGATCAGTAAGGAACATATTTCAGCTAACTGTGAGCTTTGGCTGACCCATAACAAAAGTAACGGCTATTTATTATCACCTGGCAAGCCGCTGGAAGATGCCAAACAATTACTTGAACTCAATCAAAAAGACCTAGCTCACAACCACAGAGAATACATACAAGCTTCACTCAAAGCCGTTAATCAAAAACAACGATTTAAAAGGCTCATGATTAGCGCCGTCTGTATCCTGTCATTGATTTCCACTAGCGCCTTATTAGTGGCCAATAATGCCAGAATTAGCCAGCAAAATGCCAGGCACGATGCAGAACAACTGATTTCATTCATGAATCAGGAGCTTAAACGAGAGCTGATACCATTAGGCAAACTAGACTTAATGGAAAGTCTTGGTATCGAGATATTGGAATATTTCAGAAATAGTGGTATTAACAATGTGAATGCCACATTACATACAGCAATGGCACAAAAGTTATTGGGCGAAGTTTATACTCAACAAGGACAGCGCAACAAAGCTAACAACCACTTCGAACAGGCACAAACTCTATTAAACGAAATACTCCATCAGCAACCACAACTACCAAAAGCCATCTTCGAATTAGGACAGGTCAATTACTGGAAAGGTTACCTTGCTTATCGTGATACTCATTACTCCCAAGCCAAAGAGTTTTGGAACCAATATTACCAACTATCAGAACAACTGCTTACCCTTGATGAGCATAATAGCCAATACCAGAATGAGCTATCCTACGCCCACAATAATCTAGGTACGCTAGCGCTACTTCTTCATCAGCATCAGGATGCGCTATATCATTTCCAGGAATCCGCGCAGATAAAGCTACAACTAATTGCTGAATCATCCATTGATGTACAAATTGAGCTTGTCGATACCTATTCATGGATTGCTCGGACTTACGATTATTTAGGCCAGACCAAGAAGAGCCACAACAACTATGAGAAGCAACTGCACTCGCTCATAAGCATCAACAAACATAACAACAGCTCTAAATCGCAACTGTATTACCTTGCAGTAGCCCACCAAAATATGGCTAATATGAACTTTATCCTGAATAACCTAGAGGATGCACTGGCTGATTTGAAGCGCTCATTAACCATACTCAATGAGTTAATTGATTACGAACCCAGCAACGTGGAATATCAAGAATCTAAAGTCTTTACTTTGACCATGATCGGACAGATCTATCGACTACTACAGCAGTATGATTTATCGCAACTGCACTTGAGCCAATCACTAACAATGGCACAATCTCTCGCCCAACCACAAACACAGTCAAAAAAAGCACACTTCTATCTAAGCAAGATTCGTTATGAGATGGGGCGCTATCAGCAATCGCAAGACCATTTAAAAAGTGCTTATAATAATTATCAAAGAGCTTTGACACAAAATCTTAACGAATCCAACGATAGCTATCACCAAGAATTAGTTGCATTAATTCATCTAAGGCTTGCTGAGATCGCCTTTATGGAGTTTGGAAGCAATGCTTCTAAGCAACAAGCAGAAGCGCACTTACGCAAAGCCCAAGAGTTATTTGTAGAATTAATAAAGAATAATAAATCGGTACGCTATCGACTTCCCTACTGCCTAATAACGTTCTATCTTAACGAACGGGATACGACTCAGTGCTTTGACTCAAACGGCAACCAACTCAGCGAGCCAATAGAACACCCAGAATTTACAAACAACTTTGATATACCTATAGCAAACTAACAAAGGAAAACTTATGAAAACAGAACTTACCGTGGTTTATGTTGGAGTGAATGGAAACTCCAATCTGGGGAAATATTTTTACAGCTATGATCCAGCAATATTGCTGGTCGAAGATTGTGAGTGCCCAATCAACTTTGTTTTATCCGAAGAGACACAACCACACTACAAGATCATAGATATGTTCGTCTCAGGTTCTGGCAAACAATTTAAAGATATAAAAATTGCCGACGATGGACGAAGTATTAGCTTTGTCGATATCAATAGTAAAAAACAACTAATTAGTTTGTCTATATTGGTTAAAGACACCAAACTAGGCCACCTGGTCAACTGCGATCCTCAAGTTATGAATAAGCCACCAAACTAAAAGCAGCGTTGGCGCAGAGGGGCCAAGATGGTGTTACCCTGAAATTCATTCAGACAATCTCAGAATGGCGTCAACATAAAATTTATTCAGGATCCGGAGCGGGACATTGTCTCGCCCCTACGACTGTGCGGTTTGTAGATACAACTTATAGGATGGGTTATACCCAAAGGGCAGTCCCGGCGTCAGCCGTAACCCATCCTTTGCTGATGAGACTCTGACAAACTTTGTTCATACAGGTCATTTAAGATATAGCTACCAAGGCTATTGAATGCAAAACAGACGCTAAATTTTGTACATTTAGTTATTTTAGACTTCAGCTATGCTGATTTTATGCCGTGTAAATCTTTTAAGTTGAACTTTTCCGATAATTCTGATAAATCTCTTTTGACGCAATTCAAACCTTACAGCTATGGACGTGTACGGATGCGACCTTAAGGGGTAAAAAAAATGTTAGCCGACTTTAAGACTTTAATAGGGGTTGTTTCTGTTGTCGTTTTATTGATGTGGACAGCGCCAAGTGCCGCCGACAAACTACATCCACGCTGGGAAGAAGCAAGAAATCGGTTTAATGCTCTCTACGATGCTGCAGAAAGGAATGACCCTGGCGCGGCCGAGTTGCTGGAAAGCTCTCTAATCAAAGCTATAGATGATTGTAAAAACGAACCTGCATGCTGGAACACGAGCGGTCAAAGACAAAACACCATTCAAATCTATCAAATTAATGAACAGCTGGACTCAGCAACTCAAGTGCACGTTGATGCAGGCGTTGCGTTTTTATTAGCTGGCTATCGATGTCGATTTCCAAAGTACCAATGCGGCTCAATGACCCCAGCCTTTTTTGAGCGTTCAATGAATTTGGGTTATCCACTTGGTATTGTATGGCACATTGAAATACGTAAACCAGGATTTGAAAACCTTAGCTTAAACCATAAGATTTTATTAGGTGTAGCATCTGACCTAGGCTCAATTAGAGCAACGAATTACCTAGCCAAGAGCTACGAAAGTAACGACAAACCAATTAAGGCCGTGGAGCTATTCGAGAAAATATTAAAGCTTTCTCCTACCAAGGCTGAACGTTCGGCTGCAGAAAAAAATATTGCAAGGCTGAGCCCTCTTCGAAATGAGAGGTTAGCAGCTCAGAATGCAAAAAAATCAGCCGAGCAAGCAGCAGAACAGCGTGAACTCCAAGCTCTCCTTGATTCAATCACTGACTTAAGTGGATATAACTCTTGCCCGGTTCGAGCTTTATACGGATTAGAACAAATCAATGGCATGGGTAGAAATCAACTAAAGGAAGTAAATACGACACTTGAATCTTACCGGCAGTCAATAATTTGTCGTCAAGAACAACTTGAAAAGGTGAGCGCCTCTTATGACTCCGCGATAGCCGGTAAGTTTGCGTTAGCTGTTGCCACCTCAAATCAAGTAAAGCAGTTTGAAACGATATACAAACGTGAAATTGAACGGTTAAACAGTGACGTAATACTCTACAATAAATATGTTGCAGCTTATAACAAGCGTGACGCTTCACAAAGCCAGCAAGTAGTACAAACGACAACAATAAAACGACAGCCAAAGCCAAGTAAGCAGTCTGATACAAGCAAGGCTGACGAGTTTTTCCGACGTCAGCAAATTTACGACAACTGTAAAGATGAAGGCGCTGGCATGTGGGAGTTAAGAGACCGAGTTGAAGCTTGTCTGCGTCGCAACGGTTATTACAACTAGAGTAGCGAATACAAAAAACTCCTGCTTACTACATATTAGGAAAAGTGCTTGGGTTCATACATTATTGATTGTCCTAGCTGCAAACAAAGGATGCGTATTCCAATTTCTGACAAGGAGTTAGCGATTACCTGTCCGAAATGTCGTTATTCATTTAAGCATAGGACTCCTTCTGTCGAAGTTCGCAACACTGAATCAACTGCCAATCAGGCTGGTACAAAATCTTCACCAAATCAGACATCCGCGACGGCATCCGAATCAGATGGTGCAGATATTCAACCCCAATCGCCCGCAACACAAACTTCGCCGGATCGATTCTCAGGAGCTGCTATCGGGATAATTCTCCTACTTGGTTTAGCCATTGCTTTTGCTATTTATGCATTAGGACTTGCGCCTATCATAGATAACGGTTGGGTACTATTGTGTATCATTTTTGGCATATTATTGGTTTATCAACTACTTGCCCAGTTTAACGATGATTATGGGCTTAAACGCTCAGTTCGCTCTCGTTACAGAGTCGCATTTTCTCTTGCAAGTCTGCACTCAATCGTGGCCTTTTCCTTCATCTTGGGTTTTGCTATGCCACCTGTTACGCCCTCGAAAGTTGTTTCTGGATTTTATTCGCTGTTCAAAGAAACCACTTACCTGCACTCGGATAGCTTCGGTGCATCGTTGCAACAGTATTTTTCAGATCTACCTATTACCCGTAACTCAATCATTAGCCAAGAGCAGTTCAATAAATGCGTTGGGATAGCAAGTGATTTAGATATCGGATTAAAACAGCAACTAACCGATAAAAGTCAGGCGCTAAATATATTGTGGCTTGAAAACTGCATTGGTAAAGTTGATGTTCGTTATTACGATACAGTATGCTCAGCGGATGCATCTCGGCCTGTAATATGCGATCAATTTTTAAAGGATGAGTCAGACTAGAAGTCTAGTATTGAAAGAAAATAGTACCAATAGGTCCTAGGCTTTAGCGTGTAATATTAAGGGACTCTGTAATACTTAGTCTACAATATGATTTGGAGATTTATTCTGATTAGCTTCTTCACAAATAAGTTTAACTTGCCTTGCCATCCTGGCATCAAAATCGTCTGAAAATATAATGCTCTTTGCAATAGGTGCAAAGGCTTTATAAGCAGACCGAGCTTGATTGTTGAGTAAGTTTAGTGCATCAATTTGCTGCGCATTACCTTGCCCTGACTTAAAGCTTAGAAGTTGAGCCTCAAGCTGTTGCAATGCTTTCAAGAATGTAGCCACCTTGTGACCCGCTTGTGGTGAAGAAGCTATTATTTCCTGTGCAAGAGCCACTTTCAGTAATTCTGGAAGAAAGGTGGTTTCAGGAAAATCAATTTTTCCTGCCTTAAACTGCTCTACAAGAATAGGCAAATCTATAGCCTTTTCCAGGCGAGGCAAAAGCTTGCCCACTCTTTGAATGACCCCTTTAATGTTTTGATGAGAAAAACCGAAATGATGTTCAAGATATTTGGGATCATCAGAGTAGCGGTAAGAACTAGCGTTACTCCCAATAAACGCTCTACTACGTACATCAAGATCATAAAACCCATCGCTGAAGTAAGTAGTGAAAGCAATGCTCTTTAAGTTTGTATCAGAATCATCGCAATCGAATGTTGAAAAAGGGAATTCTGTAAGCCCGTTCCTAGGCTCAACTTGTTTTGAATTAACTTCACTCACGCTCTCTAAAGGTAATCCAATAATCGACAAGCTAAAAAATAAACCCAAGGTCGCTTTAGTCCGATATGTTAATTTTCTTAAAGGTCTTGTCGACATGGCCAGCAACCACTTAATGATTTTTATCACTATAGTTGATAAAGATGCCACTAATCAATAAATAATTAAGAGCATTCTAGAGTGAAAACAACCACTTAATGGTTTTTCGTTTTACAAACCCCAAGCATAAAAAAAAGCCCTGACACTGTCAGGGCTTTTTTTTATCTTTTACACTTTCTAAATGATGGTGCCCAGGGCCGGAATCGAACCGGCACGGTGTTGCCACCGAGGGATTTTAAGTCCCTTGCGTCTACCAATTTCGCCACCTGGGCAGATGACTTGCTTTATCACACCAGTTTATAGCTAACCGTAATTATGGAGGCTGAGGCCGGAGTCGAACCGACGTCCACGGATTTGCAATCCGCTGTATAACCACTCTACCACTCAGCCATAAATCAGTTTTGCTGGTGCTGATATAAAAAACCTCGGCCTAGAAGCACCGAGGTTTTGAATTTGGAGCGGGAAACGAGATTCGAACTCGCGACCCCAACCTTGGCAAGGTTGTGCTCTACCAGCTGAGCTATTCCCGCGTCATTTGATGGCGTGCATTTTACTGTGAAATCTTTATGTGTCAACACAAAAAATCAATTTTTTAGCACGCTTTCTGATGCTGATTAAGGCTTGAACAATATGTTCTTTTTTTAGCCTATAATCCTGGTGCCGCGTCAGAAGCTGGTTATTATGCGTCATTCTCCGAGCTTGTCAAGTACGGCCAGGCAGCTTTTAAATAACTAAACATTGACCATAATGTCAGCAACGCTGATAGCCAGATAAAGACGAAGCCGAAGGTCTTAGGCAGACCGAAGACGCTGGGCGGCGCCAATAAAAATAAGAAAATCGCGAACATCTGGCTTAGAGTTTTAAGTTTTCCAATCACAGACACACCAACCACCGCACGATTACCCACTTCGGCCATCCATTCGCGTAATGCCGAAATGGTGATCTCGCGGCCAATAATGACCATCGCAGGAATCGCCAGTAATAAGCTCCCTTCTCTCTCGACTAGCAGGATTAGGGTTATTGCCACCATCAGTTTATCGGCAACGGGATCAAGAAATGCCCCGAATGGCGACTCAATATTCATGCGACGCGCTAAAAAGCCATCCAGCCAATCGGTCGCAGCCGCGAAACAGAAGATACCTAAAGTTATCCAGCGCGCAACTGAGCTATCGATATAAAAGAATATGACAAACAGCGGGACCAATAAAATTCGAAAAGCAGTAAGTACGTTGGGTAAATTCCACATGGTGACTTTCTTGTTCCTGATTGATTGTTATTGACGACATCATTGTAGCGGATTGTTTTTAAGAAATACCGCTAACTATGCAAATAATCATAAATTTTTTGCGCCAGAGACATGCTGACACCCGGCGCACCAGCAATATCTTTAACGCTGGCTTTCTCTACTTCTTGCCAGCCGCCGAAATGCCTTAATAATGCCTGACGCCGCTTAGCACCGACGCCGGGGATTTCTTCCAGCAAAGACTTGGTGGCTGACTTCTTACGTTGATGACGGTGTTTAGTAATCGCGAACCGATGCGCTTCGTCGCGAATATGCTGAATAAAGTGCATAGCTTTGGAGTCATCGTCCAATAATAACGGCTGATGCTGGCCCGGAAACCAGATCTGCTCCATACCGACTTTGCGATCGCTACCTTTCGACACGCCGATAAGATAACTCGACTTTAGCTCCAGCTCATTAAAGACTTCTTCAGCCTTGGCCAGCTGCCCTTTCCCGCCATCGACAATAACCAGGTCGGGCAATGCCTGCTGTTCGTCCTTAAGGCGCTTGTAGCGACGGGTCAGGGCTTGCTGCATGGCGGCATAATCATCGCCGCCGGTAATCCCCGAAATATTAAAGATGCGATAATCAGCTTTCTTGGGGCCATTCTCGTCAAAGACCACACAGGACGCCACCGTTTGCTGGCCCTGCGTATGGCTGATATCAAAACACTCCACATGTTTCGGCATATGCTCCATTTGCAGTGCTTTTTGCAGATCAAGCAAGCGCTGAGTGAAATTGGATTTACTATTCAGCTTAGCGCGCAGTGAATGCTCAGCATTCTTATTGGCAAAGGTTTGCCATTCCTTAACCTGCCCGCGGCTGGCCTGACGAATGGTAACCTTATTGCCACGCTGTTCGCCAAAAGCCTCCTGTAAGGCCTCGATATCCTCCGGCAGATTCTCAATCACCACCTGCTTCGGAATTTCCGCACCAGACAAATAATAAAAACCGAGGAAGGTCGATACAATTTCCTGTAAATCGCTGTGCTTGGGCACTTTCGGGAAATAGGTTTTATTACCGACAATCATGCCCTGGCGAATGAAGACCAACAAAATACAACAAACGCCGGATGCATACGCCACGCCAATCACATCCAGATCCGACGCGGTACCGCTGATCACCTGTTGCTGCATGACATGACGCATCTGCTTAATCTGGTCTCGATAACGCGCGGCCAACTCAAAATCCAGCTCCTGACTCGCCACATCCATCTTCTTCTGTAGCCGCTTAATGACCTGCTCGCTTTTGCCTTGATAAAACAGCTTCACGTTCTCAACATCCTTGGCGTAATCTTCTTTCGAGATATAGTCCACGCAAGGCGCAGTGCAACGCTTAATCTGATACTGCAAACAGGGGCGTGAGCGATTAGCGAAATAACTGTCTTCGCATTGCCGAATCTGGAAGGTCTTTTGAATCAACGATAAGCTCTGGCGCACTGCGCTGGAGCTAGGGAAAGGCCCAAAATAGTCACCCTTCTCTTTTTTAGCACCACGATGATAGGCCAGCCGCGGAAAATCTCCCGCTGACAAGAAGACATAAGGATACGACTTATCATCCCGAAACAGCACATTAAAACGCGGCTTATACTTCTTGATCAGGTTATTTTCGAGCAGCAGCGCTTCGGTTTCAGTTTCCGTCACCGTGGTGTGGATGTCTTCGATGTAAGTAACCAGCAGTTCAGTTTTAGGCGATTGATACTGACGGGTGAAATAACTTTTAACGCGATTGGAGAGGTTCTTGGCCTTGCCGACATAAAGGGTTTCGCCATCTTTGCCCAGCATCTGATACACGCCAGGCTTATGGCTCAGGTGAGCAAGAATTTTTTTAATCTGAGGTTTAATGGAAGGTAAATTATCGTCCGCAGGACTCATGAGGCTCTCGGTTGCTTATTGACTACTGGGACTCGATCACTTTGTAACGAAGCGCCATATGCGTGAGGCTGACATCATTCTCAACACCCAGCTTTTCAAACAATCGGTAACGGTAGCTGTTCACCGTCTTAGGACTTAAATGCAACTTATCGGAAATCGACTGGACTTTTTCGCCGCGCGTGATCATCAACATGATCTGCATTTCGCGTTCGGACAAGGTGCTAAAAGGATTATCTTCCGTTTTGCTAAACTGGCTTAGCGCCATCTGCTGCGCCACTTCAGCAGCCAGATAAAGTTTACCGCGATTAACCGAGTGAATGGCTTTAACCATTTCATTGATATCGGTACCTTTAGTCAAATAACCCATCGCGCCTGCAGCGATAAACTGGGTTGGATAAGGCTCTGAACCATGAACGGTTAACGCAATCACTTTCAAATCCGGCTCAAAACGTAGCATTCTACGAGTGGCCTCTAACCCACCAATCCCCGGCATATTAGCATCCATCATCACCACATGCGGACCAAGCTCCTTAACCTTCTTAATCGCTTCTTCCCCAGATTCTGCTTCACCAACAACCTCAATTCCATCAGCATCAGACAATAATCGACCCAACCCCATGCGAACCAAATCGTGATCATCAACCAGCAAAACTTTTATCATGTAAACCTCAGTAACACATTTATATATTTGAATAAAATAGCGGTTCAATTATTATGAAATTGCTTTAATATAGCAAGCACAGTTAAGACAGGAATGAGAACTAATATGAATATAAAGCACATCTGCATTTTATTTGGGATAACTGCATGGGCCAACGTCGGCTTTGCAGCCTCAACTCCAGAAGATTGCGCGGCTATCACAGACGACGCCAAGCGCTTGGCCTGCTACGACCAATTCCTAAAAAGCAAAGCAGCGCCGGAAAAGCCAGAACCCGCTGCACAGCCTGAGAAACCGGCAAAGCCAGCCAGCCCTGAACTACCAGAGCAAGCCCAGACACCAGAACCTAAGCCAGCGGTAGCTGCCAAGAAAGAAAAAGTTGAAGAGTTCGGTCAAGAGCGAATTAAGAAAGAAGAAACGCTCGACAAAATCACCGCCACAGCTTTAGGCGATTTCGCCGAATGGGAAAAAGGCCTGAAAATCCAACTTGATAATGATCAAGTCTGGGAAATAACCGACCTCCGCCCCGGTTACTACAAAATAACCAACCCAACGGTAACCATCGAAAAAGGCTTCATGGGCAGCTACAAAATGAACGTCAAAGGCCGCAACAAAAGCTACCGCGTCATCCGCGTAGAGTAATCGCTCCATTCTTCGCCCAGGGTGTGCCTTGGCATACCTTCTCTTTAACGGGTGAATCAAATCCGAATGCTCGGTAGGGGCGACCCAATGTGGTCGCCCTTTTTGATCCAGGCGCCCCCGCGCCTAACCACCGGCAAGTGCCATAGGATGGGTTAGCTCGCTACTTGAGCATAATGAAAAGGTCGAAGCCCTGCCCTTCGTACGGACAACTCATGAATTGTCCCTACAAACACCCCCTCAAGGAATGCCATAGGATGGGTTAGCTCTTTGAGCGTAACCCATCAATAAAAGCAGATTCCAAATCCAGTTTGGAATGACAGTCCTTAAGGACGGCACACAATCAAAAAAGTACATCCTCCCGCGGTCACAGCCGCAGAATGACAAGCATGATAGGCCAAGGCCAACTTTCCCAAGTAGAGTGTGCCTTGGCATACCTTCTCTTTACCGGGTCAGTCAAATCCGAATGCTCGGTAGGGGCGACCCAATGTGGTCGCCCTTCTCCCCCCAAAGCACATCACCCGAGTGCCATAGGATGGGTTAGCTCTTTGAGCGTAACCCATCAATTAAGAGCAGATTCCAAATCCAGTTTGGAATGACAGTCCTTAAGGACGGCACACAATCAAAAAAGTACATCCTCCCGCGGTCACAGCCGCAGAATGACAAGCATA
>Ga0209345_10000345_pt1 | contig 60360 bp, 63 predicted proteins | sample Cruoilmetagenom7_FD_187294 | JGI IMG/M metagenome (GOLD analysis project Ga0209345, IMG submission 187294) | Oil polluted marine microbial communities from Coal Oil Point, Santa Barbara, California, USA - Sample 7 (SPAdes) (version 2) | ecosystem: Environmental > Aquatic > Marine > Oil seeps ... | reverse complement strand
GCAATTTATACATATTTTAGAGCTTTTTTACAGCCATTTGTAAATAAACCTTTGTTTACTCCTACTATACCATACTTTGTGAGGTGTTTTAGGCACCCGTTTTTACTATTAAGTCTAAAACTCTTCTCTATTAAAGTAGCTATTGTTTAGTATTAAAACTAAGGATAAGCAGATGCCAACAAGACTTAGAGTTGATTTAGCAGGTTATCATCATGTCATAAACCGTGGGGTAAATCGTTGTGATATTTTTTCTCGTTTCACCTCTTGTATAGACAAGAGAACGAGTAAATACTTCACCCTAGAATCTGTATCTTAGAAATATATAATAATTTCTAAGATATAATAGAGTCAAAAAAAAGGTACCACTTTGAAAAGCTCAATCATTGATAGTATAAAGTCACTTCCACCCCTCTCAAAAACAATCGCGGATATAAATCGAGTATATGCAGATGATGAGTCAGGTATTGCTGATTTAGCAAGAGTAATTGAGCCAGATCCAATGATTGTTGCAAACCTTTTAAAAGCGGCAAACTCGCCTCTGTACTCATTTGCACGAGAGATTAGAAATGTTGAGCAAGCTGTGAGCCTTTTTGGTATGAGTATGACACGCTCTATCGCTTTAGGTAACTCTATCCGTAAGCTTTTAAATGTAGATATGAAACCTTATAACGTTACAAGTGAAAAATTTGCTGAGATTTCAGCACTGCAAGCTACACTTATTCTTAGTTGGTATAAGAAGATAGATAAACAAAAAGCAGAAAAACTTTATTTAGCTGCATTTTTACAAGAGACAGGGAAAATTCTTATTGCTAGTGATATTATCGAAGAGGATGAAACGACTAGTTTCTCTTCTGAGGTTGAGACTTCAAGTAATCTTGCTATGGTTGAAAAGTCTTATGTTGATGTAACAACTGCAGAAGTAACCGCAGAAGTATTTAGCCACTGGGGATTTGATGAAGAGTTTATCAATATGATTAAGTACTCAGATAATCCAGCCGCTGCACCAGCAGAAGTAAGAGAACTCTCTACAGCACTGCATATTGTAAAAACAATCATTCCGATAAATAAACCATACGCAGAACAGTCAATAAATTATGGTCTTAAAAAAGCTAAAGATGCTGGCTATGAGTACGAACAACTCGAAGATAGTGTTGATGATATACTGGAGTTGATAGAGGGTACTAATGAGTAAAACCGTAACTATCATAGATACTTTCGGTTTTTTTTTCCGTAGTTTTTACGCTCTTCCACAACACTTAAAAAACAAAGATGGCTTTCCTACAGGTCTTTTAACAGGTTTTACAAACTTCATGTCAACTTTGCAAAAACAGCATGATAGTGATTATATTGTGTTTGCTATAGATACAAAGGGACCTACATTTAGAAATGAGATAGACCCAAACTATAAAGCAAATCGAAGCGCACCACCACCAGAACTTACTATGCAACTTCCAGTAGCGATTGATTGGATTGATAAGATGGGTTATAAGACCTTAGGTATGCAAGGCTATGAAGCTGATGATATGATAGCAACTGTTACGCATTTGGCACGTGAGAAGGGTTATAACGTGAGAGTTGTCTCTCACGATAAAGACCTTTATCAGCTCATTGATGATGGTAAAGTAGTTATTGTTGATGCTATAAAAAGAAAAACTATGGATGAAGATGCTTGTTTTGAAAAGTATGGTGTAACGCCTAAACAGTTTATAGACTACCAATCCATCCTTGGTGATAGTGCTGATAATGTTCCTGGTGTGAGAGGAATCGGTAAAGTAGGGGCTGAAAAACTTTTAAAAGAGTACGGCACACTTGACAATATTTTTGCAAATGTTCAAGAGATAAAAGGTGCAAATCAGAAAAAACTTATAGAGTGTAAAGAACAGGCATACATGTCAAAAGAGCTTGTAACACTTAAACCTGATGTATTTTCAGAGTTTGACTTTGAAGAGTACACTATGGATGTTGAAAACCCATTTTTAAATATCTATGATGAACTTGTGAAGTATGAGCAAAACGCAGTGCTTCGTGTGCTACATGCTAAAAATATGGTGAGTGATGATGAGCAAAAAGAGGCAGTTAAGAGAGTAGTTACGCAAGAAGTAGAGGAGAGTACAAATCTAGACTTTAAAGCTACACTTATCACAGACGAGAAAAAACTAAATGAGGTTTTGGCTGAGATAGAAAACTATGATGTGGTTGCCTTTGATACAGAAACAACAGGACTTGAGCATGATAAAGATAAACTCGTCGGGTTTAGTTTTAGTTTTGATGATAAAGAGGCTTTTTATGTACCCTTTGCGCACTTCTATCTAGGTGTCGCTGACCAAGTAAGTGAGGATGCTGCAAAACGAGCTATCAAAGAGATATTTAAACACAATGTTGTTGGTCATAACATCAAGTTTGACATGCACTTTGTGAGTAAGTTTTTAGATGATGATACTCTAAAAATTTACTCAGACTCTATGATTTTAGCATGGCTGATAAACCCAGAAAGTGCACTCTCTCTTGATAAATTATCAGATAAGCTCTTGGGTCATGCAATGGTTGCGTTCAAAGATACCGTGAAAAAGGGTGAGACTTTTGCGAGTGTAGAGCTTGAAGATGCTTGTAAGTATGCGGCAGAAGATGCTTTTATAACGCTCAAACTCTACAATCTTTTTTTACAAAAACTAGAGCTTCAAGATGCAACACATCTTATAAAAGAGTCTATGGATGTTGAGATACCTTTTATAAATACACTTCTGAGTATGGAAAAAGAGGGTATAAAAGTAGATGGCTCATTTTTAGAGCAGTTCTTAGTAGAGGTAAAAGAGACACTCACTGGACTCACAAAATCCATCTATGAATTGGCTGGAAGTGAGTTTAATATCAACTCAACAAAACAGCTAGGCGTTATACTTTTTGAGACACTAGGTCTACCTGTTGGCAAAAAAACAAAGACGGGTTACTCAACTGATGAAAAAGTCTTAAATGGTTTAAAAGATAAGCATGATATTATTCCTAAACTTTTAGAGTATCGAGAGGTTTATAAGCTCTACTCTACTTACATAGAACCACTCTTAAAACTAAGTAAGGAAGATGAGTCGAGTCGTATTCATACCTCTTTCGTGCAAACAGGTACTGCCACTGGACGTCTGAGTTCAAAAAATCCAAACCTTCAAAATATTCCTGCAAGAAGTAAACTTGGACTGAAAATCCGTGAGGCTTTTGTAGCACCTGAGGGTAAAAAACTTATAGGTATAGATTACTCACAGATTGAACTGCGTTTGCTTGCACACTACTCACAAGATAGTGTTTTAGTAGATGCGTTTCAACATGACAAAGATATTCACCGTCAAACTGCTATCGCACTTTTTGGTGAAGAAGATGCTGACGCTAAACGTGGTGTGGCAAAAACTGTAAACTTTGGACTTCTCTATGGAATGGGACAGAAAAAACTCTCAGATACACTGGGCATCACTACAAAAGAGGCTAAAGAGATTATTGAAAAATATTTTGAGAGCTTTCCTACAGTTCGTACATACTTTCGCTCTATTGTGGACACTTCAAAAGAGTATGGTTATGTGCAGACACTTCTTAAGCGTCGTCGCTATTTTGACTATGAAAACGCAACACCTATGTTTAGAGCAGCCTTTGAAAGAGAGTCTGTAAATAGTGTGTTTCAAGGAAGTGCAGCCGATTTAATAAAACTCTCAATGAATAAAATTCATAAAGTGATTCATGAAGAGTCTCTAAACGCAAAAATGCTTTTACAGATTCATGATGAACTTATCTTTGAAGTAAATGCAGATGAAGCAGAAGCTTTAGGAAATCGTTTTAGAGAGATTATGGAGAACATCATGGAGCTAAACATTCCACTCAAAGCGAGTATGAATATAGGCGATAACTGGGGAGAGTTAAAGTAAGGCTCGCTCTTTCCAGTAGTTAGGTTTTCTTTGAAGTTGCATGATGGCTAAAATAATAATTTCATTATTTCTTTGGTAGTAAATTATTCCAAAGGGAAAACGATTTGTTAAACATCTTTGTATATCTCCGTCTAGGTTTTGCCAAGCAGTTGGAAACTCTAAAATTCTTTGGATTGTTTTTTGAACTTCATAGGCGAATTTTGAGCCAAGATTTGTTTTGCACTCTTCATAATAGTCAACTGAAGCATTTAATTCAAGTTCAGCATCCGGATGAAAAGAGTATGTCATTTATGAATTTAATCTCTTTGATATTTTTTGAAAAACTTCATCACCATCTACTAATGTAACAGAAGCTGACTCAATCTCTTTTTTTCTTTTGTTTACTTCTTTTACCCATAATGCATCTATTGAACTGTTTGCGGGTGTGATACTAGCTAATATTTTATCAACAATTTTAATTTTTAAGTCTATTGGTAAAATATCTATCTCATTAAAAAGTTCTTCTTGTTTTAAAGCTAACATAGTAAACTCCAATTTATATATACACCATTATATCAAAATGATGTATATTATAATAAATAAGATTTATTGAATCTATTTTATTAAGTCTTTTTTCATAAAAAGTGAAGATTAACTCGTAGGGGTGTAACTAAAATCATATACTATCTTGCTCATATATATCTAGTTTATCAGATACTTTACTTTTAACCATCATCAAAGTTAAAGATAATCCTGATAAGGAGTCCTTTAAATCACAATTGGTTTCTTCTGTAATTCCATAAGAATTTTTGTAATGATAAAGTTCATCTATACAAACTATAACTCTTGCTAATCCGTAATCTTGGACTCCTCGATTATAAGTAAAAATTAAATCTCTTGACAATATTTCTTTTTTTATTTTGTAAATAGTATTAAAAAACTCATTTAGTCGCAATACTTCTTTTTCATCATTAGAAAATTTATTAACCCAAGTTATAGAATAGTTAATATATTCATCTAAAGTATCAAGTTGAAAAAGCATATACTTTAAATTTTTATACTCCTCTTTATTATTATTAGTCTCGTAATTACTTAGCATAGAAAAAGAAGCTATTAAAGCTGAAGTTATAATTCCTAAAGAAGCTAATAGGTAAGATTTTTTTTCAAAGTCTAACTCAAATAAATTATCATCAAAAAATATACAATTAATAATCAAGTATCCTAAAAAAATAGCTAGAGTCATTAATAAGAATAAAATCATTCTGAATTTATATTTCAAAATTTTTTTTAGTTTATTTAGTATATATTTTAGTGTTTTTTTAGTGTCCATTTATGGTTCCAAATTATATTATAATAACATTCTATCTAAATGTAGACTTAATTAAAAATAGTTGATACATACTTTTTTATTTTTCTTATAGTTTACCAAGTAATAATCCTAGCTAGACAAACCTCGCAACTTTTTACTCGAATACCACCACAGATATAATGCAGATGATAAGATAATAGCATCTAGTCCTAGCCAGATGGTGTATATTTTGAGCTCATAAAAAGTGAAAAGAGAGAAGAGTAGTAGGGGTGCTATCACTTGTCTGTATAGACTTACAGGAAAGATGATTGATGGTTTTTTTATACCTTGGAGCGTAGAGATATAGATGAAAATCATTACAAATCCAAAAAATGCAAAACCACAAATACGAAGATAGAGTACACTCTGTTCGATAACAACTCTGTCATCTGTTAGTAAAGAGGCCATAAAATCACCAAATGTATAAAATAAAACTATAGCGATTGCGCTGATGAAAAATCCATACTTTATAGCTAGATTTGTTGTCGGGTTTATTCTTTCATACTCTTTTGCCCCATTGTTTTGAGAGACGATGGCAAGAGTGGCGATGCCAAGACCTACAACAGGCATAAGAAACAACTGCTCTATTCTCATACCTATACCAAACGCGGCTACAGCCTCTTTGCCAAAAGGTGCGATAAAGTAGGTTATTATATACATTCCAAACGCCATCATAAACATATTCATACTTGGTGGAAACCCCTGTTTTAAAAGCTCTTTTATAACTACAAGGTCAAGAGTAAAACCTTCAAATCCACACCAAAGCTTAGTCTTGTTGAGTTTATAAAATAGATACGCCATTGTAATAAACTCAGAGATAACTGTCGCTAGAGCAATTCCATCAACTCCAAAGCCAAAATAATGGATAAAAATATAGTCTAGGAGTATATTTAAAAAGGCTGTAAAGATTAAAACATTTCTAAACGAGACCATATCACCCGTTGCGTTTAGAAGAGCGTTAAAATAGAATGAGGCTATGAAAAAAAATGTAGCATATAAAATGACGTTTATGTATTTGAGTGTCTCTGCGATGTAAGATGGATCGCCAAGAGCTGCTACGAGATAGGGCACACTAAGTATTCCAAAAATTGTCAAAAAGAGAGAAAGCAGGGCTGCAAAAACTATGCTGTTTTGCGTTATATGTTGCGCTTTAGCAGTATCTTTTTCACCAAGAGCATTACCAACAAGTGAGGTAAGTGCTTCACTCATACCAATTGCTATCGCTAAAATCATAAAAAAAATAGAGGCTGAAAGAGATAGAGCTGCCAGTGCTTCAGTAGAGATAACACCTGCAAAATATGTATCAGTCACATTAAACATTGTATGAAAGAAATATCCGACAATGGCGGGTAGTGAGAGCTTTATAAGATGAGAATCTATAGAGCCTTTGGTTAAATCAGTATGCATTTATCTCTTTTATGTAAAATGGTAAAAAAGTATAACGAGTTTTGCATAAGGAAAAAGTATATTATGAAATATAGATATATAGGTAAAACAGGATTAAGAGTGAGTCCTATTTGTATGGGAACGATGACATTTGGAACGCAAACTCCTGATGAAAAAGTTGCTTTTGAAATTATGGATAAGGCGTATGATGCAGGTGTAAACTTTTATGATACTGCTGAGCTTTATCCAGTACCTCCATCTGGTAAGTTGGCAGGCATCACAGAAGAGATAGTCGGGCGTTGGCTCAAGACAAAACCTCGTGATAGTATTATTCTCGCTACTAAAGTGGCAGGTGCAGCAAATGGTTGGTTTGTCCCACCAATTCGTCACGGTATGACAGCTATTGATAGTTTTCATATTGAGAGAGCTATCGAGGGAAGTTTGAAGCGTTTAGGGACTGACTATATTGATTTGTATCAGATGCATTGGCCAGATACTATTGTGCCTATAGAGGAGAGTTTAAAAGCTTTTGATAGACTTGTTCAGAGTGGAAAGGTTCGTTACATTGGAACTTCAAATGATACAGCTTATGGAACTACAAAAGCTTTGATGAGTTCAGAGCATAAAGGGTATGCAAGGTTTGAGTCTATTCAAAATAACTTCTCACTTTTAAATAGAAGGTTTTTGGATGAGTTGGGAACTCTATGTGATAAAGAACAAGTCTCATTACTCCCTTACTCACCGTTAGCGGGTGGCGTTTTAAGTGGTAAATACAATCAGCCAAACAACACAGAGGGACGTTTTGCAAGCTACATAAACTCAACCGACAAGCGCCAACGTCTAATGGCTGATAGATTTGCGAATGATAGATGTCTAGCTTCAGTACAAAAATATCTTCGTATCGCAAATGAAGCAGGACTTCATCCTGTAACGATGGCTACAGCTTGGTCTAAACAGTTTAGTTTTGTAGCTTCTGCAATCATAGGCGCAACAACACCAGAGCAACTAGATGCAACTCTAGCCGCGATGGATTTGGAGTTAAGTGATGAAGTGTTAAAGGCTTGTGATATTGTCCATCAAGAAATTCTATACCCTATGGGTTAGGATTTATTAGTAGTCTTGTAGATAAAACTAAAAACTTCTGCAACAGCTTTATAGAGAGCTTCTGGAACTTCTTTATCGAGTTCCACTTTGGAAAGTAGCTCTATGAGGTCTTCATCTTTTCGTATTGGCAGATTGTTTAACTCAGCAATTTTTATGATGTTTTTTGCAGCTTCACCTTCACCTTTAGCTACTACTCTAGGTGCTTTTTCTTTTTTGTCATCGTATCTGAGTGCAGCGGCTTTTTGCTTCATACTTTGACCTCGAATCCTATATCAATTGTAGTAGAGTCATCTTGATATGGTAATGGTGTATCAGCCTCTGTTAAATCTAGAAGTCGTATCTCTCTTGGAGTGACACTATTCTCTATTAATGCTGAGCGTAGTGATGCAATATTCTCTTTTATAATCTCTTTAAACTCTATTGAGTCTGAATATATGCGTAAGTTTAGTTGATTCTCATCATAGAGAGCTAGTTTTAGGTTAAGCGCTCCATACTCTTTAAGATTTAGGTCTATATCACAGTAGAATTTATCATCTTTATCTTTTTTTATGTTGATATGTCCCTCTTGGAGTTGTTCCCATGAAAAAGGGATGTAGAGAGAGGATGAGTTTGAGAGATGCGATAATAGCTGATGATAATCTATCTGGAGTAGTAATTTATCTACATGTTTGAGTATCTCTGTCTTGTTCGCGAGAGTTGAACTATTTATCTCCTCGTGAGCTTTGAGTAAAACAGATTTTAAGTCATTGGAGATAAGCTCTTTCATGTTTTGAGTGTTTGCGTTTTTTAGTTTTGACTCTAGAAAAATACCAGAATTTTCAATCTTCTGTTTTAATACAGGCTCATTTAAGTCTTTAACATTTGTAAGAAAAGTTTTGAGTGTTGCCTCCACTGGCAGAGGAGTTTTTTCTGTTTTAACTGCGTTTAGCAAATCTTTTAAATTGTTTGATGCTGAACCCAAGCTCTTTAGAGTAGGGTTGTTTTTTAGTAAATCGAGTAGGGCACTATCATTTGTATTTTTCTGTGATGATTGTGTTAAAAGGGAGCTTAGTATCGACTTTAAATCTTTACTCTGAGAGAGTATCTGCAACTCTTTTGAAGAAGCATTTTTAATAACTTCAGCCAAAGCTCTGTTAGTGTTTGGAAGGATAATATCGAGTTGTTTAGAGTTGCCAGCAAGATTAATCATGGATTTAGTATATCATAAGTAGTACTATTACGCGTATCAGAGTCGCTTTGTACTTTTGTCATGGTATTTGTACCATTTGCATCTTTTTTTGTTTTTGATTGAGTAGATATTATAGGTGAATTTTCTTCCACACTCTTGGCACTCAAAGGTGGCTCTATTTTTAAACTTGTTGTAGTGAACAAATAAAAAGTTACCAACTTGGTCACCTTTTTTGTAAATTATCTTTTCATTTTTGGAGTATGCTTTTTCAGCGAGTAGGGCATCTTCTTTTTGTTTAGTGAGCCAAGTAGGCTCTATGTCTTCTTCAAAATCGTAATCCATTTTAAAGAAGAGTACTTAGATGGAGCGTTTTATCTAAGGGCAGCTTTTGAGACTTCAAAAAGCTCTCCATTCTCATCTTCAACTAAGGCAATAGCATCTTGGGAGTCGCTAAAAACAGTAATGATTTTTACTGTTGCGCCATTATATGTATATGTCTCTTCCTCAGCCTCATGAAGTATGTGTGAGCTCGAAGTAGATGAGTTCTTGAGTTGTTGCATGGTATCCCTTTTGTTATTTAAAACAATAATTACATAATTTGTTTAAAGTTCTATAATTTATGACAGTTTGCCAAATTTATCTTTAACTATATTGCTAAATAGTTTAATGAGCGTGATTTTACTATATAAGGACTTAGGTGTCAAATTTTTTAGTAAATTTGTAACTCTAGTGTATAATACACAATAAATTAACACTAGTGTATAAAATGAATGAAAAAATAGAAAAAATATTAACAATTTGGCATGAACATTTTAGTGATGAAGCAAAACAGTATAGTGAATTTGAAAGTTCAGATATAGAGTACTTTGTCGGTTGTATGCTTTACAATCATTTTGCCTTTTCTAAAGCTCTTGATACTATGAAAACTATAGATTTGTCGTATGACTTTTTAGGAGCTTGTGAAGATGAGTATGATGAGATAGTTCGCATGATAGAGAGTATAGACTTTGATGATGAACTCTCTAAATTAGATTTTTTACAGAGTTATATTAGAGCAGCAAAGGTAAAGTACTCAGGCGATGCGCTCTATCTACTTAATAGACTTGAGTATCACATAGATGCGATGGCTGAACGTTATGCAAAAGGTGTAAACGCAGAGCCTATAGACTTTCAAAACCCTCTTTATAGATAGCTAAATGAAGAAATATCTGATAACTTCTCAAGAGTTTTATACAGATACTCCAGCACTCTTTAGAGATAAACTGCATGAACAATGTAAAAAGCATATGCCAGAGTATGCACTCTACAGAGATAAATCTAACTCTAACTACAATAGACAAGCTGCCCATTTTGTAGAAGTTTGTTCGCAGTTTGAAAATATAAAAAGCTTTATTCATAGAGATGCTGACTTAGCAAAAGAGCTAAATGCAGTAGGTGTGCATCTTACATCAATACAGTTTGACACAATAGAGTATGCAAAATCTTTAGGACTTGAAGTTATCATAAGTACGCATACACATGAGGAAGTTTTAAAAGCAGAAGAACTTGGTGCAGATGCCGTGACATATAGTCCAATCTTTAGTTCACCAGGCAAAGGTACTCCTAAAGGAGTTGATGACTTAAAAGTGCTTTTAAGGAAGTGCAGTATTAATGTTTTTGCTCTTGGTGGCATAGTTGAAGAGGAAGAGGTGCAGATGATTGAAAAGACAGCCGCTTATGGCTTCGCTTCTATTCGTTATTTTTACTAGGTTAAAAGTTTTCCTGCTAAGTTTCCTGAAGCAAAAGACCACTGTAGATTATACCCTCCACACGGTCCATCAAGGTTCATAACTTCTCCACAAAAATATAAACCATTTACGAGTTTACTCTGCATCGTTTTTGGATTTATCTCTTTTAAATTTATTCCGCCACGAGTTATCATTGCCATTTTAAAGCCATCATGTCCTGTTACAGTTAGTGGTGTCCAAGCTAGAAGTTGTATAAGTTTGGCACGTGAAGCACCACTTACCTTGTTATGTTTATCTTCTGGATTTATATCTGCTAATAAGCAGAGCTCATTTGATAGAGCCGCTGGAAGCAGGGTGCTTACATGCTCAACTATGGAAGCATCAGGATTTTTGGAGACTGCTTTTTTTATATGCTGTGATATCTGCTCCTCATTCATCCCTTTTGTGAGATTGAGCAGGAGTGGTACTTCACCATATTTGTCTAAAAGAGGAGTGACTTCTCTAGCAAAATCAAGTACAACAGGACCACGTATTCCATTTTTAGTAAAAATCAAATCACCCTTGGCACGAAGTTTTTTATGCTTTTTCAAATCAACTCTCAGCTCAACTTTCGCAATTGTATCAGCTCTACAGTTTGCTCCCCAACTCTCTTTTGTTTTTAGGGGCATCATAGCAGGGTGAAGTTCTGTAACTTTGTGTCCAAGCTCACTAGCCATTGTATAGCCATCACCCTCAGCTCCAAGAGTCGGATATCCAAGCCCTCCTGTAGCAACAATTACATTTGGTGCAAGGTAGCTCTTCTCTTGCGTTTGAACTCCGCTTATTTGATTGTTATGATGATTGAGCTGCTCAACTTTTTGTGAACATAAGAGAGTAATACCTAATCTCTCTAATTCATTCTGTAGTGCTGAAATAATAGTAGCAGAACTATGAGAAGTAGGAAAAACTCTAAAACCATCGGGAGCGTGAGTATCAACACCAATCTCTTTTAAAAATACTATTAAGTCTTTATAATCAAACGCAGCGAGTGCATCCTGCATAAAACGACCATTTCTTCCAAAACGAGCCATAAAATCTTCGTTTGAGAGTGTATTTGTGAGATTACAACGACCACCGCCAGTGGCCTTTAATTTCGAAGCGATAATTGGCAGTTTTTCTAAAAGTAGTACGCTTTGTCCAGCTCTTGCTGCAACAATCGCAGATATCATCCCAGCCGCACCAGAACCTATAACAATAAGATCGTATTTATCTTGGAGTTTCATTGTGTAATTGTAGTGTAATTTTATAGAATTTTCATATTACTCTTTGCTGGAGAAATGTTTTCATACTCTTTATGGCATAATAAAACACTATAAATAAATGGATGCATTGATGCTACAAAAGCACGTCACAGAACAGACCGCAATTTTTTTCAGCGTTACAAAATGGGTGTTTTTATCATCTGTTATTGGAATAGTGATAGGGGCAGCAGTTAGTCTATTTTTAAATATTTTAGCTTATTCTGAGGACTCTCGTTCTCTCCTTCCTTTTTCATATTATTATCTCCTTCCTATTGCGCTTGTTCTAACAGTATGGATTGTTAAAACATTTGCACCAACTGCACAAGGACATGGTACTGAAAAGGTTATTCATGCTGTGCATAAGAAAGATGCAAAGATAGATGTGTCTGTAATTCCAGTAAAAACATTTGCAACAATTTTAACTATTTTTGCAGGTGGATCTGTCGGTAAAGAGGGCCCAGCCGCTCAGATAGGAGCAGGAATTGCATCATTAGTTTCAACCACTTTCAAGTTTCGGAAACAAGATCGTAGAAAATTAGTTATTTGTGGTATTAGTGCAGGATTCGCTTCAGTATTTGGTACTCCTATAGCGGGCGCAATTTTTGGTGTGGAAGTGTTAATCATAGGTGTTATTATGTATGATGTTTTACTTCCATCTTTTATAGCTGGATTTGCAGCGTTTACTACAGCACAATTTTTAGGTATTGATTATACTTATTATGATTTACACTTTTTTCAAGATGTGTCACTTGATATCTCTCTTATCGCTAAAGTTGTTCTCGCTGGACTATTTTTTGGGGTTATATCAGATTTTATAATTACCTCAATATCTCAAATGGAAATAAATATAAAAAAAATAAAAGTAAATGTATATATAAAAGCATTTACTGGTGGTGTAATTATCGTAATAATGACACTTATATTTGGTGAACAATATATTGGTTTAGGTTTAAATACTATCGCCGATACATTAAATCCAAATTTAGTTATAGTGGAAGATATTCCTTGGTATACTTTTATCTTAAAAACAGTTTTTACTTCTTTGTCACTTGCCTCAGGGGGCAGTGGTGGTGTGATTACACCAATATTTTATATTGGAGCAACCAGCGGACATACTTTTGGTTCTATCATATCTCCTGAACATATTACACTATTTGCCGCACTAGGATTTGTGAGTGTGCTCTCAGCAACTACAAACTCACCAATTGCATCTACTATTATGGCAGTTGAGTTGTTTGGAATAGATATAGCCCATTATGCAGCTTTAAGTGCTGTAATTAGTTTTTTAATTTCTGGACACAGAAGTATATTTCCATCTCAAATTTTGGCAATGAGAAAGTCAGAACTTTTATCTGTAAAGATAGGAGAAGAGGTTGAAAATAGTAGTACAGGCTTGGGAGATAGGGAAATAGATAAGATAAATAAATTAAAAGAGAACCTTAAAAAAAGAAGAGAATCCTTATATGCTAATAAGGGTAAAACAAATAAAAAAGAGTGAAAAGTTTATAATGTATTTGTAGTATAATTTGGTATAAAAATGAATATTAGCGATTTTATAGCCGCTTATTAAACCTATATTGAGAAGAGGCCGCATTTAGTGACATTATATGGTGATAGAGAGAAGTGTTATAGTTGTTTTAGACCCAAAAGCTCTTGTATGTGTGCACATATAAATGCAATAGATACAAACACAAAATTTGTAATTTTAATGCATCCAAAAGAGTTTAAAAAAGTCAAAAACAATACAGGTTTTTTTACTCATCTTAGCCTGAGTAACTCTGAAGTGTTTATAGGTATAGACTTCTCAAATCATAAGCGAATTAATGAAATAATAGCTACTCATGAAAGTTATATACTCTTTCCCTCATCAAATGCAGTGAATTTAAGTGATGAAAATGTAAATATGAGTGGAGATAGAGAGAGACCTATGGCAATATTTCTTATAGATTCAACTTGGGCATGTACAAAAAAAATATTTACTATGAGCGAGAATCTAAATCAGTTACAACACATGAGCTTTACTACTGAGAAAATATCACAATATCAGATAAAAGAGCAACCTGAGAGTAATTACCTCTCAACTATTGAATCGACTTTAGTAGTCTTAGAACTTTTAAATAAACGCAGCGTAGAAAATATAACATCAGATGAATTAAATGGGTTTTTAAATCCATTTTTTAAGATGATAGAGTATCAAAAAAAGCTTATAGAAAATCCGTTAAGTAACGCTGTGAGATTTAAAAGACCAAAGTAAATAGATTGTTAATGAATATTATTGTTTTTTTGCTATAGTTCTTTAAAATAATTATATGAGGAAAATAATGAAATTCAATAATATGTTACTAGGAAGTCTGTTTGTGGCTTCTTCACTCTTAGCTTCTTCTCATGCTACGCATTGGGGTTATACAGGTCATGAAGGACCAGCAAACTGGGGAGATTTAGATGCTAAATACACTATGTGTAAAGCAGGGAGTTCACAATCTCCTATCAATATAGCCAAGAGTGTTACAGTAGAGAGTAAGGGCTTAGAAAAAATCGCTTTTGATTATAAAACAGGTGCTTCAGAAGTTGTAAATAATGGACATACAGTTCAAGTAAATATCAAAGATGGAAGTAGTATTACAGTTGATGGTATAGAGTTCGCTTTAAAACAGTTTCATTTTCATACACCAAGTGAAAACCAGATTCAGGGCCAGAACTTCCCACTAGAAGCTCACTTTGTACATGCGTCAAAAGATGGTAAATTAGCAGTTGTAGCTGTTATGTTTGAAGATGGCAAGGAGAATCCTGTATTAAAACAAATCTGGAGTAAAATGCCTCATGAAGCTGGTAAAACTGCTACATGTGGATTATCATCAAAAGTTATTAATAGTATCTTACCAAAGGAGAAAGCATACTACAGATTTAATGGTTCTTTAACTACTCCACCATGTTCTGAGGGTGTGAGATGGTTAGTTATGAAAAACTACTCACATATATCTGCTGCACAGACAAAAGAGTTCTTAGAACTATTTCATCATGCAAATAATAGACCTGTTCAATCAATAAACGCTAGAAAAGTTATGAAGTAAGTATTACATCGTAACTATATCTTTACTCCAGTTTTCCATAACATCATGAAGCTTCTCATTTGGAGCTTCTATAAATTCAATTACAAATGAATTTTTCAGCTCTGCAATACCTATACTTCTTGGGCGAGCTGCTAATATCTTAGTATTAGGCAAAGCTGCTCCAAAACAAAATACTATATTTTTAGCATCTACTATATTTGGATTGATTTCTCCACCTATTTTTTTTGTATGAGTGTAGTGATCAAACAGAGAAATAAAAGTTGCGATAGGGTGCTCTTCAACTTTTTCTTGGTAATATGCTAGAATTTCATCAACATTTTTGAGGCTTGTTTCATTTTTAGATATTTCGAGAGTGTAGACAGGATACTTATCCATAAAGATTGTTTTTTTCATTTTTTTCCTTATAATTGTTATTATATCAAATTATATATAAAGATTGAAAGCTTTGAGATAACTTATTTAGAGATATTTAATAATTAAAACTGTAAGATATTAAGTAAATAAATAAAACTTTAACGGAGTGATAAATGAAAAAAATGGTATTGGCCTTAGCTGCAAGTTCTGTATTAGCACTGGCAAATGAGACTACAATAAATGAGACTATGAGTTTAATGACTCAAGGTGTTAATCAGATTCAAACGGGATTTGTTTACAGTAAAAAAGAAGATGTAGTTTCTGGTATCAAAATTTTAGAGAGTGCAAATGCGATTTTTACTAAAGTTGACGTATCTACATTTATTGCTAATAATAATAAAATTCAAGTAACTAAGAACATAAATAAAAATCTTACTGCTAATTTAAAATTATTAAATAAAGCAGTTGCAGAAGAAAACTATACTGATGCTACAAAACATTACGGTGAAGTAATGGCTAGTTGTATAGCTTGTCACAGAATCGTTAGAGGTTACTAGCCTCCTTTACAATAATTTCACTCAGGTGAAATTATTTATTAAACATTAACGATCCCAATCTAATCATATTTGAACCACACTCTATTGCAAGCTCAAAATCACTACTCATACCCATAGAACAGATAGTGGCATTTGGTAAGTTTTTATAGATATTGTATGTAGTCTCAAAACTCTCTCTTATAACTTTTTCATCATTAGAGTGAGCACCAATACTCATGACACCTTTGAGGTTTATATTTGGGCACTCTTTTAGAATCTTTTTGTACATATCGGCTGCTATTTCTGGCGTGAACCCATGTTTAGACTCTTCTTTCGCAGAGTTTATCTGCAGTAGAGTGTCTAAAGTCATATCTTTGGCTTCTAGCTTTTTTTGTAGCTCTACAGCTAATTCTAAAGAGTCTAGAGCATGAAAAAGAGTAGGGTCTAAATCAAGTAAGTTATTGATTTTATTTTTCTGAAGGTTCCCTACAAAATGCCACTCTAAAGGTAAATCTTCAAGCTCAGTTGCTTTTGCCTTTAAATCTTGAACTTTATTTTCTCCATAAGCACGCTGACCAATGTCGTAAAGTTTTACTATCTCATCAGAAGTTGAGTACTTACTAATAGCAACAATTTTTACTATATGATGGCCACTAACGCTGAGTCTTGCTTTTTCTACTCTTCTTATTATGTCATCTATATATATTTTGTATTCTATTTTATCCATTATTATCCCATTAATCTATTAATATCATATATAAACTCTATATATTTACCTATTATAAATAGTTATAAGAGTTTTTAAATCCCTACTTTCTATATATTTTTTAGTAATAGGTAGGGATTTTTGTAAATCTTAATAGAATTATATCAAAAAACAATATTTCCAATAAATTTTTACAGGATAAATGTGAATTTTAAATTTAGCATTGTAAAATATTTAAAATTGTTTATTAAGGTAAGATTGTGAGTGAAATATTAGGTTTAGGCGCCAATATCTTTTTCACAATTATTTTCCTATTTTTGCCTTATTGTTTAGCTTCGCTCATCATATTATCTATAATAACGAATAACTCTTTACTTGATTCTTCAGCCTTATTAAAATGTTCTATTACTACATCAATGTCCTGCAAGCAAACTCCAGTTTTAACACATGCTAGAGCTGCAATTGCACTATCATGCACACTTGCATGGGGCTTGTCAATTTGTGAGTAGCTTGATGTATGAGAGAAAAGTTTTTTACATTCACCAGTATGCCATTTTCCAAAACGACAATTATGATGATTTGAGAGTTCAGTATTTTTATTGTTAAATACACCATTATAAGCATTAACCTTAAATAAAATATGGTCAAGCTTAGCTAATGTTGCAAAAAGTTCATAAGTTGTATGACGATTATCTTTTTCAATTATCTTTGAGTTAACTATTAATCTTTGGAGTATTGCTTTAAAGTCTTCAAGATTAGAGATAGAACCATTTGCTTCAACTTCCAGTTTTTCACTATCTTCATGCATAGTTGAAGAGTTTTGTTTTAAGGTACTGATATTTATCTCTACTTCAGAAGTGGCTTTTTGTGTTCTCTCTGCAAGTTTTCTAACTTCATCAGCAACAACAGCAAAACCTCTACCATGTTCACCAGCTCTTGCTGCTTCAATAGCAGCATTTAGCGCAAGAAGATTTGTCTGATCTGAGATATCTTTGATTAAATTTATCACATCAGATATAGCAACAACACTATCATTTAAATCCTGTGCATTACTTCTTAGTCCATTTGCCATCTCTATAATAGCATCAATATTAAAGATTGTGTTTACATTCTCTTCAACTTCATTCATTATCTTAGCACCTTCACTATTTAAGGTATTAATCTCCTCTTGCTTCTCCATGTTACCCTCAATTTCTCTTTGAACAAATTGTATATTGTGAATACAACCGTTTGTCAGGTTTTGAGTTAGAGCATTTTTAAGCTTATTTTCTTCCACTATATCTTTTACTTTAGCTTTTTCTGCCTCATAAAAAATATTTTTATCTTTAAGAGCAGTAATTTCACTTTCAAGCAGTACTATTTTTGATTTGAGTTCTTGATTTTCAGATTGAACTAATCCACTATTTTGACCAAACATTATGCTTCCTTAATAAGAATATAAACAATTCTATTATTATTAAGATTAAACATTTATTAATATTCTCCCCCCCCCCCTTTTAAGAAATATACTAAAAATTGATTTGTAACTATATTTTCTTTAATACTTTATAAACGTCAATAGGCATTATGTCAAGTTCATCATGTGTTTGTATTCTAGTTGTAAAGTTTCGTATAATCTTTTTCCAGTTTAGATGGATATCATTTATCTCTAAAAGAGGCTTCATAACCATTTTAACTACATTTATAGTTGAAGGGAATCTACCTTTACTTATCATAAAGCTTATTAGGTTTTGAATGTCATCTTCAGTTATTTCATCAATAGTTTTATTTTTTAGTTTAACTAGGTGGGCGTTATAACAACTTTCATAGATACGGATAGTATTCTCTGGTTTATTTTCTTTCCAGTTATCCATGTTTCATAAATAGATGATAGTTTTCTATCCTTTGTATCTATTTTTTTGAATATTTTCTTTTCTGTTTTAAGAGTTCCTTCTGTTTTTAAAAGACCTTTCATCTCTTCTCTTTTACCAAGTAGTGAACTAACTGCTTTGGTTATAGATGTTCCCTTTGGAGTCTGAAACGACTGTTTACCTCTGCATTTTTTGTTATTATATATAGCTTCTACAGCTATCTGTATTTTGTATATTCTATTTGGTGGTTTCGTTTCATCATCTTTAGTGTATCTTATTTCATTAGCATGAAGTAAAATATACATTCCACTAGCAGAACCATTGTTAAGTTTGATTTTTACTGGTTTATACTCTGAAACACCCATAAATAGTATCTTCATTGAAAATTCCTACCTTTTGCTAAAAATAGTAAAAAAGGTAGGGATTTCTGTAGTTATTAGTAGTTTATTATATCTAGTTGTATTTGATTGAAAGCTTATAACCCCCAATATTAAGGGATGTTTGTGGGTGGTTGTAGTTACTTGTAAATATATTAGTTCATCAATCTATTAATATCGTTAAAAAGTCCAAGTCCCATAAGAGAGAAAAGCACAACCCATCCAGCAATAGTTAGTTTAATAATAATCGCTTCACTTGCTTCTCTTCTAAAGATGAGTTCATAGAGATTAAACATAATATGTCCACCATCAAGAGCAGGAATAGGGAGTAGGTTTAAAACACCTAGATTTACAGAGATGAGAGCTGCAAAGAAAAGAACACTCATCCAACCTGCATCTGTAGCATCTGAAGTGATTTTTACGATAGATATAACACCACCTAACTCTTTAGCTGGAATATCTCCTGTAATGAGCTTTTCTACACTTGCAAATATCATTGTCGATGCCCATATAGTTTTGTCTATCGCATAGGATAATGTTTCATCTAGACTTAACTCTAATGTATGCGTAACACCGGCACTTGATATACCTATCATTTTCTTTTGAATTATCTCTCCGAACATATTTTTATCTTCACTAAGTTTTGGTGTGAGTGTTTTAAATTCAATAAATCCAGCACGTTCTACTTTAATATCCAGAGAACCCTCTGAAGTAGAGATGATTTTTGCCATCTCATTCCAAGTCTCTATCTGTGTGCCATTTATGGAACGAATAGTATCATTTGACTCAAGTCCTGCCACAAAAGCAGGGGAGTCTTTTACCACTGTACCAATTACAGGAGATAAAATATTTGGCCCACCAAGCGCAATAGCAAAGTACAAAACAAATGCTAAGATAAAGTTTGCAGCAGGTCCAGCCAAGAGTATAAAAATCTTCTGCATAGGTGTTTTTACATTGTAGCTGTCATCATCGTAACTTACATTTGTTGGGTCACTGTCATCTTGACCTTTCATCTTTACATAGCCACCAAGAGGTATAGCAGAGATACTCCATTCTGTATCCCATTTACGAAATGATAATAGTTTTTTACCAAAGCCTATACTAAATACTTCCACATATACACCCATAAGACGAGCTGCCATATAGTGACCAAGTTCATGAAAAAATATTAAAGCCGATAAGACTAAAAGAGATACTAACCAAGACATTAAATTTCATCCTTTAAAATTGCTTTTTTGAAGCCCCAAAGATATTCTAATCCTGAGTAAACAGTCAAACCAACTGCAATCCATAGTAGTAGACTTCCTAATGGCCAGTGCATCAGTAGAAAACCTATAGCTATCATCTGTGCCACTGTTTTGATTTTTCCTGCCCATGAAGCTTTTACACTGATACCTTCACTCACTGCAACAGTACGAATACCAGTAATAAAGAGTTCACGAACTATGATAATGTAAATTGCCCACGCAGAAGCTTCACCTATCATCATAAGACCTAAAAATGCAGCTAAGGTAAGCATTTTGTCTGCTAATGGATCAAGAATGGCTCCGAGCATAGTCATCTGATTCCATTCTCTTGCTATGTAGCCATCAAAAAAGTCTGTGGCACTTGCAAGTACAAAGAGAAGTGAAGCTGCATAATAGTTCCATGTGATATGCAATCCATTATCTGTAAAAAGTTCAGGATTTAAAATGATCCAAAACATGAGTGGTGCTAAAAGTATTCGAATAGAGGCTAAAAAGTTTGGTAAGTTTAGCAATAAAAATCCTTGTAAAATCAATAAGAGATTTTAGCTTTTTGCTCTTAATATAGGCTTGTGTGATTTCTATAGACCTTTTAAAAATTATAAAGTTTAAGCACAATTTCCTTTTTTAAGATATAATATAACACAACTTATAACGTTTTATGTTTTTATTGTAAAAAGGAACTCTATGTCTCAGTTAGCTTGGTTAAGTGAAGAGCTTGATAATGGAAAAGTTTTATGTCAAGCGTGTTCGCATTTATGCAGGTTAAATGAAGGTGAGTATGGTGTTTGTGATGTCCGAAAAGTTGAAGATGGGAAGTTAAGACTTTTAGTGTACGGTGTCGCGTCAGCTATTAATGTTGATTTTGTTGAGAAAAAACCAATGTTTCATTTTATGCCAGACTCAAAAGTATTTTCATTTGGAACGGTTGGTTCTTGTGATTTTTGTCAAAATTATAAAATATCTCAGTATCCAAAAAATAATAATCATGATATTGTAGGAAGAAAACTCTCTCCTGAACTTGCTGTTCAGCTAGCACTAGAAAATAACTGTGACTCTGTAGCTTATACTTATAATGAGCCTATAGTCTTTTTTGAATACACTTACGATACTGCAAAGTTAGCCCATGAGCAAGGTCTTAAAAATATCTATGTAACAAGTGGATATGAAACACATAAGGCAATAGATCTACTTGAACCTTATATTGATGGCATAAATATTGATATTAAATCTTTTAGTAATGAGTTTTACAAAGAGACCTGTGGAGCAAAACTAAAACCTGTCTTGGAGTGTGTGAAGTATACTCATGAAAAAGGCATTTGGATTGAGATAACGACGCTCCTTATTTCAGGAAAAAATGATTCAGATGAAGAGATAAGAGAGATTGCTAAATTTATAGCTAGTGTTGATAAATCAATACCTTGGCATCTTTCTGCATTTCATCCAATGTACAATATGGAGGATGTTCCTAAAACTCCAGAGGGTACACTCTTAAGAGCTTATAAAATAGCACAAGAAGAGGGACTAAAGTATGTTTATACTGGGAATGTGGATGATGAAGTGCATGAGTCTACTTACTGTCCAGAGTGTAATAAGGTAGTAATCAAACGCAGTGGGAATATAGGGCAATATGTAGATAATAAACTAGAAGATGGTGGTATTTGTCCACACTGTGCTATTCAATTAGAGGGTATTTGGAGTTAATTATCGTAATTTCACCACATTTTACGAATTCTTGATTTTTCTTTATCAATCTTCTTTCCAACCAATTTCTCCCATAACTCGATACCAGCTAGCTTTTCAACAAGTGTTGTTTTAACTAAAAATGTATCAAGTTCTTGGTTAGAGTCTTCGTTCGGTATTACAAATGACCACATATGTAATGCGCCCTTATTATTCTCAGTCAATATAGATTTAAAATAAGCGTTTGGTATGGGTATCGTTACTCCATTCTTATCAGTAGTGCCAATACTCTCAACCGGCTTGTCAAAATAAAAAATAGGACCACAAATAACATAGGTCTCTAGTATTTTTGGTTTTTCATTAAGTCTTCTAACGTCGGACTCCAATTTTCTCCAGATATTTCTATTGAACTGAGGAGCTTGAGGAGACATATTTGATAAAAGGAATGTTTCGCTATTTTGTAATTCTGTTTCTTTTTGGTTTGCACTTGCTATTAAATGTCCACGGTCGTAACCAGAGTTAGTGTAATCAACAAGATCAGCACGAAACATTTCAGGAATCCTATAGTCCGGACGAAAATTATCTAAACGGTCAAAGTCAAGAGAATTAGGATCTACAATTTCTAAAGCCCATTTCGCTTGACGAAAATAATAGGAATAACCTAGAACATAATGCCTGTTAAACAATATCTGGTCAGATGCTGGCATTCCGTATCGAGTTTCGTGTTTTAAATGAGGGGTTTGCATAATTTTTCCTGTAAATATTTTAATAAAATAAGGTTTAAAATAAGCAATTAAAAAGCTGCTCGTTGCTTATTTAATCAATACATTATATAAAGAGTTGACTTAAAATTAAAATTCTTCTTTTTCAATTAGATGCACTTCAACATGCTGTTGCATTGATTGTACAGGCGGTCCAAATTGATTGTAAACTGCTACGTCAGCAGCATCACGACCATAACCGATTGTCACGTATCCACTCTTGAGATTACTCTGGGTTGCATCAAAAGTGTACCAGCGTCCTGCAATATATGCTTCAAACCATGCGTGAAGATCCATAGGTTCAAGTTTGTAGAGAAAACCTACCACTAATCTTGCTGGAATACTGAGACTGCGACACAAGGCAATGCCTAGGTGTGAAAGATCCCGGCAGACACCAGATTGTTTAGCGTTTACCTCCGTAGCAGAGATTGGTATGTCGCTGCTTCCCGGCTCATAGCGGATTGTGTTACGTAACCAGTTTTCAATGGCTGAGACCTGATCGTAACCAAACTGATAGCCTGATGTGATTGAGGTTGCCATCTCGCTAAATTTTTCCGATTCACAGTATCGACTTGGCAAGAGATAACTAAGTACGGAATCGGGCAGATCTTGAATCTCTACAAATGGTGCTCCCGGTGCTTGGTCTACGTAATTTGAAGTTATTACTTCAGCAATGGTGTGAATTGAGAAGATACCCGGAGGAGCGACTAGTCGTTGACAGAGATTACCGTAGTTGTCAGTAAATTCAAACACGGGTACTCTTGGAGAGATTTCGTATTCCTCGTGCGTTATCGATTGTTGTGCACCACTACGTGGTCGAAGCATTAAAATAAAAGGTGTTGGGACAGTAATATCGAATGTAAAATCACAGCTTGTTCGTAACCACATTAATTAAATCCTTTAAATACTATAGCACATATAAACTAAATAAGAATGATAGGTATATTACATATTGCAGACGATTTGATGCACATCAAGTTAAATTTATGTCAATAAATATATAATAGATGAATTATATATCAGGAGAAGAGAATGAAAGTAGTAGCATTATTAGCAGGTGTATTGGTTTTAGGTGCAACAGTTATGGCTGACCCGTATGCCAAGTGTGTTGTTTGTCATGGAAAAACAGGTGAAAGAGCAGCTTTAGGTGGAAAAAGTAAAGTGATTAAAGATATGAGTAAAGCTGAGATTGCTTCATCACTAAAAGGCTACCAAGATGGCTCATATGGTGGAGCTATGAAAGCTATGATGGTACAACATGTAAAAGGACTTTCCGCTGCTGATATTGATGCTATTGCAAATCAGATAGGTAAATAGAGTTACGTCCTTGGACGTAGCCCTATTTTATTGAAAAGAAGTTCCACCGTCAATAACGATAGCTTGACCAGTTAACCATGAAGCTGCATCTGAACAAAGAAAAGCACATGCACCAGTTAAGTCTGTAGCATCACCCATACGGCTTAGTGGAGAACGTTTAACAACTTCACCTTTTACTTCTTCGTAGTTAGGGAAAGCTTTTAATGCATCTGTATCTATCGGACCACCACTTACTGCATTTACTCTGATATTTTTCTCTCCAAGCTCAGCAGCAGCATAACGAACCATAGTCTCAACAGCAGCTTTATTTGTACCGTGACCTGAATAGTTTGGCGTGTAAACAAGGTTACCAGTTGAACTCATAGAGATGATAGAACCACCACCAACTTTCTCCATTCTTTTTGCAGCCTCTTGAGCTCCAACAACAAATGCTTCAACAGTCGCAGTGTAGATATTACCAAGACCTTTTGGTTTGAGCCTCATAAATGGAGCAAAACCGCCAACAACAGCACGCCCTGAGATAATAGCATTTGATATGAAGTAGTCAAGTCTGTCAAAATCTTCATCGAACTCTTTATAGACATCCTTATATGTTAAAGGCTCTAAGATATCAAGTTTGTAAGCCTTAGACTTCACACCATATTTAGACTCTATGTCTGCTATGATTTCGTTTGCAGTATCTGCATTTGAAGCGTATGTAAACGCAACATCACAACCTTTTGAAGCAAATTCATAAACGATTGCTTTACCGATACCACGAGTACCACCACTAATAAATAAAGTCTTACCTGTCATTGTTTTTTCCATTCTTATAGTCCTTTAATGTCGTAATTTTTCATAACTTCTTCGATTTTCTTCATACTCTCTACACTTGGAGGAGTTAAAGGAAGACGATACTCTAGAGTATCTATTAGTCCAGCTATGTACATAGCAGCTTTAATAGGTATAGGATTCGCTTCACAAAACATAACTGAGTTAAGAGGGTATAACTTGTCATTTATAGTTTTTGCACCTGCAAAATCACCAGCAAGTACAAGTCTAACTAGCTCTGATTTTAGGTCAGGCATAAGATTTGAAGTTACTGAAGTGATACCAGCTCCGCCATTTGCTAGAATAGGGTAGTCAATAGCATCATCACCAGAAAATACTTTTAAATCTGGACGACGAGAAAGAAGTGCTACTGTACGTTCAAGTGAACCAGTTGCTTCTTTAATCCCATAGATATTTTCTACATCATCAAAAAGTCTGATAACAGTCTCTGCCTCAATATCAACAACTGTACGACCAGGAACATTGTAAAGCATAAATGGAAGCTCAGGAACTGAACCTGCAATAGCTTTATAGTGTTGATAAAGTCCTTCTTGAGAAGGTTTTACATAGTACGGAGATACAGAGAAGATAGCATCGACACCACACTCTAGCGCATTTTTTGCAGCTACAATAGCTTCTGATGTTGAGTTGCTTCCAGCACCTGCAAGAACTTTAGTTTGAGTCCCTTTACAAACTGCTACTGCAATTTCCATACATCTTTTATCTTCATCAGATGATAAAGTAGCACTTTCACCAGTAGTACCTACCGGACAAACAGCGTCCATACCATTATCAATCTGACGTTTAATAAGTGCAGCATAAGTCTGTTCATCTAATTTTCCATTTTTAAATGGAGTTATCAATGCGGTTGAAGAACCTGTTACAATATTCATATAATTACCCTTTATAAATAATGCGCAATTATATCTAAAAAGATTTAAAGTAATAATTTAAAATAAAGCTTTCTTTTTTCTTCGTTAATATAAATGAGATACTATTACACAAAAGGAGATATGGATGAAAAAAGTTTTAGTAAGTTCACTTATAAGCATATGTTTAAGTACATTAGCAATTGCGGATGACCCACTAGATGAGGATAATTTTAATATCCCCAATAGTAAAACATTGGTTCTTAAAAATAAGAGTGATTTCGCTGTAGGTGTAGCTGTTGACTATGGTGTTGGTGTTAGTATGCAGTACAAAAAGCTAGTTGATGTCTCTCTAGGTCATGCTGGTATTGGTGCTGATTATCTGTTTTATAGATATAACTTTATGCCAAGAAATAAATTCTTTTCAAAAAAGCCTCTAAACTTTTACGTTGGAGGTGGACTTGGTTACTTCTGGAAAGATGAATTTATGAATATGAAAGAGGGTGTAGTAGTCCGTACACCAGTAGGTGCTGATTGGAAATTCCACAAAGAGTGGGCAGTTTACTTTAGTGCTTCTCCAGCAGTAAATTTTCAAAAAAAACAGTCAAATAGAGATAGTAAAACTCAATTTACTGTTATGAGTACAGTAGGTATACGTTATCTATTTTAAATATTTTTTTATAGAAGAGTTGTGCTAAAGGAAAAAAATTCCTTTAGCATGTAAGTTATTGATAGAAGTTTATGTCAGTACATTTTTAAAGAGTACAATCATTCCCCATCCCATGTATACAGCACACCATGCAATAAGAATATAGAGAGTAGCTTTTCCTAGCTTACGTGTTGGTACATGATTCTCTGCATCGAAAACACCTTCGCTTTTACCAACATTCCATGCCATAGTGACTATAAAAGAGACCCCTACAACACCTAGAGATAAGAAAGTTGAAAAGAACATAATAGTAGTTGGCCAATCAATATTCATAGGATAACCATAAACATCATAACCCAAATTTGCCATGATTTGATATTTTATCAGTTCTCTCATGCCAGAGATTAATAAGGCAACAACAACCAGAACACCAGTAGTAACATAACTGTTAGAGTTTTTCATAGCAAAAAGTAGCAGTACAACGACACCAATAACTGTTGCTATTGAGAGTGGATGTAATAAAACTCCTGCTTGAAATGTCCATACAGCGTATAATACAGCACTAATAATAAGACCTATAGTAGCGATTTTTGTACCCATTGCATTAGTAAATGTAAGATACTCATCACTAAAATCTCTACGACTACTTAAAAACTGGCTATAGTTTTGAAGGAAAATACCAACAACTGGTATAGCTAAACTAACCATAAATGCTAATCTAATTGCATCAATATGAAAGTTTGTTCCTGATGTATCTACAACACCATTAGGTGCATACCATTGCATCCATTTATCGGGTTGAATAGATTCGACCGCAAAATTATGCATCAATACCCCGGCAACTACAAGTACAAGAAACGAGAATGTTCCTATAAATAAACTTGATGAAGAGCCTTTTTTATTTGCATAATAGTACCAATAGTAAGTTAAGTAACCAAGAATAAGTATATATATAAAAGCAAATACCAAGAGTCCTGAAAGTGAATTGGTAACATACCAGTTCGGATCATAAATAACTTGAGTAAATAGTAGCGGAGCTACCCCTAATACTATAAGCACGGAAATACTAATTTTTCCTGTTTGAATTAAATGAGGTGTTAGCATTTTCCAACTTGCACTGGTTTTTTGTTGCGTAACACCAACTAAAGAGAGTCCCATACTTCCAAGTGCCAATAACACAAATGCGGCATGAAGTGCCCATGTCAAGACATAAAGTCCTTGAAATACTACTGGATAAAATGGCACACCTGCCGAATCACGTAAAAGATTTAAGGTTGCAGCATCCATTATTTGGCTCCTTGTTGGTTTTGTGTGGCAATCCATGCTGCCATAGCATCAAACTCTTCATCTGGTAAATCAATCTTAGGCATATAAGTTATTGCACCTGTTGCTAATGAGTTTTGCATAAATGCTTTAATAGTTGCTGCATCCCAGCCTGCAACTTTTGCCATAAGTGGTCTAAATTTTCCGTTTGGTTCAAGACTATGACAGTTTGAGCATGCACGTTTTGTTAAGAGTTCTCCAGCTTCGAGTTTATTCTCAGGAGTGATAGTTTTTAATCTCTCTGGAACCCATGGACTTGCTTTAAGAAAACCTACACGAGCAAGTTTTTCAACTTCGCCTTTAATCCCTTTACCTGGAACGTCTCTGGAAATAATTTGATTACTATATACATAACGTCCAGCTACATATGGTTTACGAAGACTCTCACGTAGCTTCTCACCTGGCCAAAGCCCAACAATAAGAACAACAGCAATCATAGTTGCAGCTAAAGGTCTACTTATCATACGAGGGAATATAATCGCAACTGCAAAATAAACTGTAAAAGCAACCATTAACCAGATACGTGTTGCCATAATGTCTGGTAGATAAATTTCAAGTAATAATTCGGCACTCTCTGGAAGTGTTGAAACGTACCACATGAAAAAGAACATAGTTAAAAAACCACCAAGCATACTTACAAAACCCATTTTGCGAGTAAGTTCTTTTCTGAGCTCTTGATCTGGCAGTGCACTAGAGATTAATAATCCAATAACACCAGATAGCATAACCATGAATCCAATACGTAAGAACATATGCGGGAAGGTGTTAATACCAAAAAAAGCATCACTAGCTGATCCAGTCGTATAAAATGCGTCTGTACCAGGCCACATCATAAAACTAATAATTCCGATAATAAGCATTAAAGTACCAACAGATGCTAGTGCAAAAGTATATGTAAGTCTTAGATGTGTTTTGCGGTCTATTTTACCTATAAAGTAAATAAGAGCAAATACTCCAACTACTTCATAAACAAAAAATACCCACTCTGTAGCCCAAACCCATACAAAGTTATGAATGAGCGCACTTATACCTCTTGGACTAGCAGCAGTTGCTGTGTACCAGATACCTGGACCCGTTATTGATCCGATGACATAAGAGAATATCAGTAAAAACATACCGTATCTTTTCATGTAATCGTATAAATCAGGGCGATTTTCTGTGTATGCTTTATGCGCTAAAAAAGCAAAAAGTATAGCGGCACCAACAGATGTGTGTGATGCCAAAATATGTATAGTTCCCGTAATTCCCATTAACCAAGCAGAGCCGATTTCTGGAAAATAAAAGAGGGGAAACAAGCCAATGTGATCCATCTATTTCTCCTTATAATTATTAAAAAATAGGTTGCAAAAACCATTTGATTTAAGCATTTGGTTCAAGCAGCCGACAGAAATGATAGAGCAAAAATGTTACATAAGTGTTAAGCTTTGAGAATAATTGTTATTGTTAAAATTGATAATTAAGTAGTCATTTTAGGTGAGTAGTTTTTAAAACTACTCACCTTTTTTTAAAATTACAGTAGTGGATTTCGTAAAGTCGAAGTACTTATTAGCTGCTGCTTGTACTTTTTTAGCAGTTACTTTTTTAATCTCCTCTTCATAAGTCATTAAAGGTGAGATATCACCACGAACAAGGTAGCTTCCAAATAGATTAGCTACAGAAGTTGAGCTTTCAAGCGAGTAAATAAAGTCAGCTTTTGTATTCATTTTAACTTTATCTATCTCAGCTTTTGTAACCTTTGTTGTTTTCATGAGCTCTATCTGCTTTAAGAGTTCTGTCTCAACATCCTCAGCTTTTACACCCGGATTACAAGTAGCTAAAAATATAAAGAGAGAAGGATCGATATTTTCCATATTATAAGCGTAGATTGAATTTACTAAACGTTTTTCTTCAACTAAATCTTTGTAAAGTCTTGAGCTTTTCCCTGAGTAAAGAATCTCAGAAATCATACTTAATGTTACTTGGTCTTTATCTTTAAAGTCAGGAACACGGAAAGTTATAGCTAGCATCTCAACTTCACTATCTTTGTGAACAGTGATACGCTTAGCACCATTTTGTTCTGGCTCTACAAATTTAAACTCAGGTATTTTTGCACTGTTTTTAATACTGCCAAACTCTTTTTTAGCTTTTTTAAACACATCTTTTGCTTGAACGTCACCAGTAACTATTAAAATTGCATTGCTTGGTTGGTAGTAAGTTTGATGAAAATCTTTTATATCATCTATAGTCCAAGTCTGAATGTCATTCATAAAACCGATAGGTGTCCAGTGGTAAGGATGGTATGTAAAAGCGTTGTTGAAGAGTTCAAAATAGAGATAACCCATAGGTGAGTTCTCCGTTCTCCAACGTCTCTCTTCTGCAACAACGTCACGCTCTGGTTGAAACTCTTCATCTTTAAGGTTTAGGTTCTGCATAAGCTCTGCATAGAGCTCAATTGATTTACCCATATTGTCTGTACTTGATTTTATATAGTAGTGTGTATAATCAAAACTTGTAGAGGCATTGTTAAGACCACCTATACTTTTGACCTCTTTATCAAATTCACCTGCTTCAAGGTTTTTAGTAGATTTAAAGTTCATATGTTCAAGCATATGTGCTATTCCAGTTTTACCCATAATCTCATTCCTGCTACCAACTTTGTAGAAGATATCTGTACTAACAACGCCTGTGTTGTTTTGGAGTGGGATTACAACTATCTGTAGTCCGTTCTTAAGTGTTTGTGTTTCGTATTTTGGTAATGATGATGCCATTAATGTTCCTAAAATAAGTGTTATTGTTATAAAATTTTTCATAATTATTTTCTATCTACGCCAATAGCCTCTGTGATGTTTGAATATCCATCAGCCTTTATGAGCTCTATGAGTCTTTTGTTTATATTCATAATCATATCAGGACCATGAAAAATTATACCGCTATAGATTTGTACTAAAGAGGCTCCAGCTTTTATACGTCTGTACGCTTCTTCCGCCGAATCGATTCCACCTACTGATATAAGTGTTGTTTTTCCATAAAGATTTTTTGCAATAGCTTCAAAAAGTTTAAAACTCTTCTCTTTTAAAACTACTCCACTGAGCCCACCGACATCTTTAGGATTTTGTACTAAAGAGTAGTCAATCGTTGTGTTCGTCGCGATGATACCATCTGCACCTTTTTTAACTGCCATAGTTGTTAAGGCTATAGCATCTTCAGGTGTCATATCGGGAGCTATTTTGAGAAGAATCGGCATATCTGTAAGTGCTTTAGCCTCTGTAAAAAGTTTTGTAATAAACTCTTCGTTTTGCAAGTCACGAAGACCTGGAGTGTTTGGAGAAGAGATATTAATGACAAAGTAATCTCCTAAACCATTAAATGCCTTAATGAGATGTGTATAGTCATTAATTGCTTCTGCTTCTGGAGTAACTTTATTTTTACCTATATTTATTCCAATAGGAGTTGTAAAAGGAAATCTCTTTTTTAATCTTTTTATAACCTTATAAGCACCTTCGTTATTAAAGCCCATTGCATTTTGAATTGTCTTTTCTTCAATATGACGAAACATTCTGGGTTTTGGGTTTCCCTCTTGTGGCTTAGGAGTAACTGTTCCTATCTCAGTGTATCCAAAACCTAAAGTTTGAATACCTCTTATCATAGTTGCATTTTTATCAAAGCCGGCACCTAGCCCAACAGGGTTTAAAAATGTACGTCCAAAAAGTTCCTGTTTTAAAACATCATCTGTAATAAAATGAGAGTTTAAAAAAGAGTTGAATGGTATTTGTGAGATATTTGGAAGTTTTAATACACATTCCGCTAGATGGTGAGCCGATTCTGGTTGCAGTTTAAAGAGTAAAGGTTTTATCGCTTCATAATTAATCATATTATAATTTTGCCTTTATTAAATTTTATGGATTGTACTAAAATAATGGTAAAATCTTGGTAAAGGAGATTTATGATGATTAAAATTTTAAGTTTAGTGATAAGTTCACTGTTGTTTGTAGGGTGCTCAACGCTTGATATTAATGTTGATTATGATGAGTCATACGATTTTAAAAAGGTCAAAACTTTTGCAGTTGATAATAGTGCAGGTAAATCAAGTAATACATTATTTGCAAATAGAGTTGTAAATGCACTCGAAAATGAGTTGGATTCTAAAAACTATACAAAAGCTTCAAAAGAAGAGGCTAATCTCATTTTTGTTTTTAATGCAAGTGCTAAAGATAAAAGTGATACACAAATGAGTTACGGTTTATCTGGATATAGAGGTTTTGGGTATGGTGGCATGATGATGTCAACAACGCATACGTATGAGTATACAGAGGGGACACTTGTTATAGATGCTTTAAGTCCAAAAACAAAAAAAGTAGTCTGGAGAGGTGTGGGTGTCAAAGAGTTAAGAGCTAAGGAGACACCAGCGCAAAGAACAGAAGCAGTCAATGCAGTTGTAAAGAAAATAATGGAAAAGTTCCCAGCAAATTAAACTGACAGGAGAAGCGATTTATTATCACTGAGCCTGTGAACTATATAACTCTTTAAATTTATTTGCAGGAATAGGTTTAGATTTTACAAAGCCTTGGTAGTAGTCACAATCAAGTGCTTTTAAAACGTCTATATTTTGCTGTGTTTCTACGCCCTCAGCAATTACAGAAAAGCTATATTGTTTAGAGATTGCTAAAATTGTTTTAACCAAAGAGGCATCTCCGTCATTTTGCAACATATCTTTTACGAAGCTACGGTCTATCTTTATAAAATCAAATGGTAAATGTTTCAGATAAGAGAGTGAAGAGTAGCCCGTTCCAAAATCATCCATTGCAATTTTAAATCCATGAGATTTTAATATGTTCATTTTTTTGACTGTATTTGATAAATTGTCAATAGCAACCGACTCAGTCAACTCAAGTTTTAATGCACTTGGCTCAATCTGATTTCTTTTTACTGCTTGGACTATTTTATCTACAAAGTCTTCTTGAATAAATTGTTTAGAGCTTATGTTGATAGCAATATCTTTTAATTCAGAGTTGAACTCTTTATACTCTTGACAGGCCTTGTCTATAACCCAGTCACCAATTGATATGATGAGATTGTTCTCTTCTGCATAGGGTATAAATCCATCTGGAAATATTAATCCACGTTGGGGATGATTCCATCTTATAAGAGCTTCACATGAGATAATATTATTACTTTTCATATCAACAATAGGCTGGTAGTAGAGTTCAAATTGCTGCTCTTGGAGTGCTAATCGTAGTTCGTTGGTAAGGAGAAGTTGCTCATTTATATGGTGCCCCATTTTCTCCTCATATATACGTGTAGTATTGCGACCAGCATCTTTGGCTTTATACATAGCTATATCAGCATGTTTTAAAATATCATGGATATCTTTGTGTTTGGAACTAATAGTGTTAATACCTATACTCAGTGTAATATGAAGAAGGTTCTCTTCAATGTTAATAGGTATTTTCATAATTTGATGTAACTTATCTGCAACTCTATTAGAAGTCTCTATAGCAGCTTTTTCATTACGATTAATGCCACCCAAAAGGATTACAAACTCATCACCACCGAGACGTGAGATGGTATCATTAGTCCTTAAAACGGAGAGTGCTCTTTGGGCAAAAGTTTTGAGTATACTATCACCAATATGATGCCCTAAGGAGTCATTAATATTTTTAAAGTGGTCTAAGTCAATAAAGAGCACTGAGGAGAAGCTATTCTCTTTTGAGAGTTTCATGATGTGTTTCTGTAGTTTATCGTTAAATGCAAGACGATTTTCTAAACCAGTTAGATGGTCATAAAATGCTTGGTACCTAATTTTTTCATTAGATTTTACTTTCTGTGTAATATCTGTAACTATCCCAAGACCACCGCTGATATTAGTATCTATATCATACATTGGTACTGTCTCCATACTAATCCATATCTCTTTTTTGGCTATCTTAGTATGATATGGCCCTTCATAAAAACCTTTTTTATCCTCTATTACACTATTTAAACAGGGGAGAATTCTTTTATCCGAGATAGTTTTTAAATCTAAATATTTAAGTTGCGCATGAGAAACATTGAGCATATCTGTGAGTGCTCTATTTGCCTCTTGTACAATTAAGTCTGTATCAAATGTCAATATCCCAACAGTAGCCTCTTCGAAGATAGTTGAAAAGTTATCTTTCGTGTGTTGTAACTCTTTTTTTGTCTCCTCTGCTTTTAGTTTTGAGATGATTAAATTTATTATATTTTCATTATATTTTTTTGAAAAGAGTATTAGTAAAATTAAAAAAAGTAGAATCATTAAAGAGAGAAACAGATGTATTTCGTTGTTTTGAGTATAGGTAATATAAATAAATGGAGTCATTAAAATAATTAAATAATTTCTCGTTAAATCATAGTAAGTAGATAAACTCATTGTTATACCTGCAGCGATTCCAGTTATAATTATCGTCATAAAAGCTTGATACAGTGGCTTGTCATTTGGAAAAAGAAGCATTATGCCTATACTTAAAAGAGTAGATATCATGAGAGTAGATTTCTTAAATTCATTTTCTTGCTGTTTTATATCTACATGATGTTTGTCTTTGAAAAATAAATTTGTTTTGTAGTATCTAAACAGAGTAATAGCAAGTATGGATAAAAACCAGATTATAAGGGCAATTTGATTTTGTATATCCCAAAATACTACAGCTAACACAATGACATTCAGTAACACACCCAACGATGATAGCCGAATGTTCATAGATGCTTGTGTTAATAACTCTTTTCTTACAGTTATAGTGTTTTTGTCAATTATATTCATAAAATCTTCCAATCACTTTATTTTGACATAGATACATTTTATTGTAGAAATTATTAAGTAAAGCTAAATAAAAAAAAGTTATATTTCTGTTTTTAAGTATTAGTTAAAAAACTTTCGTATGTTTTGAGTCTGTTTTTGGATATTCTCAAAACTATGAGAGCCACCATCTTCTATAAATGATTGACATCCATTTAGTTTTTCAACTGCTTCTTTGTAGTTGAGTGTCTCATCACCTTTTTGAGTAAGAAGCAGATATAACTCTGGTTGAATTGTTTTCACCTCATACTTCTCAAGCATTTTAAGATGATTTTCATTCCATTCGTAAGAGGCACCATCATAAAAATTATGTGGAGTTCCAAGTACTTTTTGTAGTGTAATAGTAGGTTTTGTTGATGGATTGATAAGAACCGCTGGTATCTTGAAGTAGTCTGCTAGGTAGATAGCGTAGTAACCACCTAGAGAAGAACCAATAAGATAGACTTTTTCATGCTTACAAAATGCAGTGATAAGCTCTTTTAATGTTCCGATTGCTAGCTCTGGAACATATGAGAGTGATGGGGCAATGAAAGACTCATCCTTAAACTCCTCTTTAAGAATCTTGACCTTAGCACTTTGTCCACTACTTCCAAAACCATGAATATAGATAATCATCTTTTTTCTCTTTGAAAAATTAGATTTTTTAGACTTCTGTCCTCATCTTCACTTGCGAACTCACTCACATTTTCAAGTCGTTTTATAAATTTAAAACTCGGTGCCCACTCTTTTACAAGAGAGATGATAAACTCGCTGTTTAAATCTGGTGAGTTTAGACACGCTAAAAGTGTACAATCCTCTGAAGCAATTTGAGGAAGTTTAGTGATGATTTTTATATAATCTTTTGTCGCTTCAAAACTTCCCTTTTGAAAGGTAGGAGGGTCGATGATAATTAAGTCATATGGTCCTTTTTTCTTTATGCGAGAGAATGATTTTAATATATTATATGGATGAAAACTAATGCCTCGCATCTCTAACTCATTGAGATGATGGTTCGCTCGCCCAGTTGAGAGAGCACCTTTACTCATATCTATGTTTGATACTTTTTCAGCTCCGCCAAAAGCAGCAGCCAAAGAGAAAGCACAGGTGTAAGAGAAAAGATTTAAAACGCTTTTGTCTTTTGCATTTTGTCGTACAAATTCGCGTCCATTTTTCATGTCTGGAAAGTAACCACTGTTTCTATTTGAGAGTAGATTTAGTTTTATTTTCATGCCGTTTTCAACTACAAACAGATTATCAGCTAACTCGCCAACTATGACTTCACTAGGAGAGCCTTGAAGGTATCTTCTTTGTAAAACAATAGTCTCATGTCTAGAAGTAGATATAAATGCTTTAAGCATCTCTAAAAGTTCCTCTTCTCTCTCTTCTTGGAAGTAGAGGGCTACGCTTAAAATATCATCAATACTATCTATAGTTAGATGTTTCCACCCATCATAAAGTCCACCACGACCATGAAAAAGTCTTTTGAACTCATCTGTTGTTCCTTTTGCACTCTCTTGTAAATGTTTTTGTATATCTATAAGCGTCACTATTGTAATCCTAACTTCTTAATTTTATATTTTAATACCTGTCCATTATCATCAGCTATAAATACATTGTTTTTATCATCAAAACATATACCTTCTTGTGCTGCCTTTGGAAGTTTGATTTTTTGTAGAGTCTTAGCATTTTTTATATCATACTTGATGAGGAGGTTTTTTTTGTCACTTGTCATGTATAAAACATTATCTTTTGATGTTAATCCTGCTATATCTTTGTAACCATGTTTATATATCTTCGTAATTTTTGCTTTTTTATTCTTTATGCCATTGATTTTAAATATTGCAGAGTTTTGTTGAGATATATAAACCTCTCCATTTAAAACTGTTATAGCCTCTACACCGGATTTTTGAGAGTTTTTTATCTCTTTATGTTTTCTGATTTTAACTTTTTTGAGAATTCTCAAACTTTTTTTATTGACAACAAAGATTGCATTTTTATCTTCAACAGCTATAAGCAGTCTGTTTTTGTAAGTTGTTACACCCTCAAAATCATAATCACCAAGATGCTTTTTTTTGAGAATTTTCCCATCTGTACTGAGTCTATATATCCAGCCCTCATCATTGACAACTATAAGTTCACGGGGCTCTTGTAAAAAGCAGATACCAGAAGCTTCAGGAATTTTCACAATTAGCTCTGCGTTTAAGAGATTTGAAAATAAGAAAAAAAATAATATTATATATATCTTCACTTACCAACCTTATGTAATATTTATTACCAATGAAAAAAGGAAGTTTCATCTTCTATCATCTTTATCATTTTTGCATAAGCTTTCTTATCTCTACAATAACGAGATAGTCCAGTTTTTGTGTTATGTCCAAATTCATCCATAAGTTCAGGGTCAGCTTTACTATCAAGTAGTAGTTTTACTAACTTAAACTTTTTACACCCTTTAGTTGCAACAGTTAGTGCAGTTCCACTTTTTTCATGTTGGAAGTTAACGTCTATCCCATTATCAAGAAACAGCTTTACTATTGCCATATTAACATTTTGCTCTGCCATAAGCCATGTAAAAGCAGTATATGTATTACTTTTGTCCATAATATACATATCTGCACCATTTTTGAGTAGTTGTTCAACTGCATAAACGTTCTCTTTTTGAACTGCAATAAATAAAGGAGTACGACCAAACCTATCTTTTTCATTTAGGTCTATATGATTAGCTATTAAAGTATCTAAAACAATATTTTGCTTATACCAAATTGCAGCATGAAGAGTTTTTTTCTTCTCTTTTATAGCTTTGTCAAAAGCATCTTTTAGGTTTTTATCACTAAGAGCTTTCGCTTTATCTAATAACTTTTTTCCCTCTTCTAAAACTGCTTTTGAGATATGAGTATCTTCTTCAGTGTTTGTATCCTCTTTGGCTTTGAATATTCTAAGCCAATCAATTTCCTGGTATAGAGAAGATCCCACAGTTGCATCTGTAATTAAGTTTTTATCATGTTTGGTGACTTTATTATTATGAGAATTATCATGCACTTTATCTTCAGAGCTATGCGCGGAAAACATAGAAGATATAAATATTCCAAAATAAATAAGAGGCATTAGTAGAATAATAAAAACTATAGTGATTATTAGTTTTCTTAATAAACTTTTTTTATCATTGCTTTTTATTTTTGCTTCTTTATTACGAACGCTTTCTGACACTACCTCTTTTATGTGTGTATAAAAAGTGTCGATGGCTATCGTTTTTGCAAAATAATCATGGAATGTTTGCCTCTTCTGTGTAAAAAACATCATAAAGAAAGGTAATATAAAAGTATAAGAGAGTATAGAGTAAATAAATCTGATTGTGGCTTTTGTAAAGGCTAGTTGTTGCATTTGATCATCAAAAATCTTTATACCTAAAATCTTTTTTCCAAAGGTGGCTCCCCAAGATGATGAAATCATAAAAGAGTCATATAACCACCATATAAGAGCGATAGAGATTAGAGTAATCGTACTTTCATCACCAAATGTAGATTCTATTATATTTAATGGAAAAGATAAAATTAGTATATCAATAATCTTTGCTGCAAATCTAGTAAAAAAACCTGCATATTTTATATTTTCATTCAATTATTTATACTTTTTCCCAAAATGTACCTGCTGGAGTATCCATTATACTAACACCAAACGCAAGTATCTCATCACGTAGTTTGTCAGACTCTTCAAAATTTTTCTCTTTTTTGGCTTCATTGCGTTTAAGAATAAGCGTATCGATACTCTCTTTTGTTTGCGTATCTATTCCAAACTGAAAATACTCAAATGGGTTTTTAACACCAAAGCCTAGTAGCTCTTCTATATAAGTTAAGTTAGAGATAGTCTCACGTTTGAGGAGCTTATGTTTTCCAGCTGTGTCTAGTGTCTCGTTTGCAGTAGAGATCATCTCATCAATAAGAGCCAGAGCAGAAGATACATTCATATCATCACTTAGAGCTTTTAGAAGTTCCTCTTTAAACGCAGTAGTCTCTGCGTTTTGAGCTAGACCAAAAAGACGTTTTTTAAGTCTGTAAATCTTGTCTAGACGTTTTTTAGAAGATGTTAAGTCTTCGGTGTTGAAGTTGAAGTTACTTCTGTAGTGAGTGCTTAGAAGATAAAAACGCAGAACTTCTCCATCATACTCTTTGAGAGCATCTTTTAAGAAGAAACTATTACCAAGAGACTTGGACATCTTTTCGCCATCTATGTTTACAAAGCCGTTATGCATCCAGTAATTTGCCAGTGCATGGTTTGAAGAACATCTCGTCTGTGCTGCTTCATTTTCATGGTGAGGGAAAAGCAGGTCAGCGCCACCACCGTGAATATCTACTGCATATGCTGCACCATCTTTTGCAAGGTGTTTCTCAATCATCGCTGAACACTCTAAGTGCCAACCTGGACGACCGGCTCCAAATGGAGAATCAAATGTTATGGTGTCATCTTTTACAGACTTCCAAAGGGCAAAGTCAGCTGCATTTTTCTTCAAAGAGGAACTCTCAACCCTCTCTTGCTTATCATCTTCATCTTGAACACGCTTTGAAAGAGTGAGGTATTCACTATCACTAGAGGTGTCAAAATAAACATCCCCTTCAGGAGTAGGGTAAGCGTGATGAGAGTCTATGAGACGCTGTATCATCTCATACATTGCGTTTAATGACTCTGTAGCCTTAGGTTCAATGTCTGGACGTGAAACGCCAATAGCATCCATCTCTTTATGAAATGCAGTGGTATAAAAGTCTGTAATCTCTTTTATATCTTTACCTTGCTCAAGAGCTTTTTTGATGATTTTGTCATCTATGTCAGTAATATTTCTAGCATAGGTAACATCATAGCTATTGGCTTTTAAAACACGAGTAAGCAGGTCAAAAACTAAAGCAGATTTTGCATGCCCTAAGTGCGCATCATCATACACAGTCGGACCACAGACATAGAGAGAGGCTTTTCCCTCTTCTAGTGGAGTGAACTCGCGTTTTGTTTTTTGTACAGAATCAAATATAAACACTGATAATATCCTTAAAAATTAATAATGAAATAGTTAGTAAAAGAGAGCCTACGACTAAGTAAATGGCATTTTTTGAACGAAGTATATCAAAAAAGTTTTTTATGCCGAAGGTTTTTATTGTAAAAATAAAGCTTGCAAAACCACCAAGAGTGGATGCCAGAGCAAGTCCACTAACACCAAATGGAGATATAAATAATAAGGCAAAAAGAATATATGTTACTAGTGATAATGTTGCAATTTTTGCAGCTTTCATCTGCATCTCTTTAGCGTATAGCCAAAGTACAAAAAGTTTTTGCAAACCAAAAGGAAGCAGACCTATCATATACATCTGTAAAACAGCAGTTGTATTAGATGTGTCTTGTGCGCTAAAAGCACCTCGCTCAAAAAGAAGCCAAGTTATCTCACGTGAGAGTATGATTCCACCTATGGTACTAGCCGTCAACAAGAATGCCAAAAACCAAAATGCTTTTTGCAGATATGCCTTTGCTTGAACTTCATCTTGATTTTTCAAATAACGAGAAATTTTAGGAAAAAGAGCGATAGCAGTAGCAATAGCAAAAAGAGCGAGGGGGAGTTGAAAGATACGGTTTGCATAGTAAAGATAAGAGATAGAACCAGTGACAAGAAAAGAGGCTAAAAAAGTATCAAGAAAGGCAGATACTTGCGCGGTTGAGTTTCCCCACATCGCAGGAAAGAAATTATTTCTAAATTTTCTTGTATCTTTTTTGATTATCTTTGATTTTACTCTTAGGTGTTTAAACCCTCCCATAAGTAGCTTTAAAAGACCAAGTTGCTGTATGGCAATGATATGTACTAAAAGTTGTAGAACTCCACCGATAACTACACCAAAAGAGAGATAATAGACTATCTCACTCTGCGTTTTATCTCCAGAGAGATAGAGTGCTCCAATAAGTGAGAGATTAAGCAGAGCAGTTGAAAACGCAGAGGTAGCAAAGTGATTTTTATACTGTAGCATTCCGCTTAAAAATGTCATAGCAAAGACAAGTGGAAGATACCAGAAGTTTATGGCTACAAAAGGTGAAGCCATCTCTATGGTCTGAGCATTCAAACCAGCTCCTATAGCTTTTGTAAAGAGTTCAGGAACTATGTTTACTAAAAGCGTTATAAGGAGTATGATTGAAAGAAAAACTAAAAAGATATTTGCAGAAAAAACTGCTTTGTGAGTTGAGCGGGCAAAGGCAGGAATAAAGACTTGCGTAAATGCACCCTCAGCAAAGATACGGCGAAAGAGATTTGGCAGTTTAAAAGCGATAAAAAATATGTCACTATATACATTCGCACCAAGAGCTGAGGCTGTAAGTAAATCTCTAATAAATCCTAAAATTCTTGAAAATAGAATTCCGAAACTGTTGGTGAATATGGCTTTAAACATGGGCTTCTTTTATAGTTTTACACTATTTTAACAAATTTTTAGTTAAAATGGAGACTTTAAAAATAAAATAAATCTATTTTGGAAAGTATATATGGCACTATTTAGTTCTAGTAAAAAAGAGACACCATCGTTAACAAAAGTTCGACCTACTGTTGTCAGAACTCAAAATGTTGCTAAAGAACTCCTAACTCTTGCTAAGTCACATAACCTATCTGCTGAATCATTAGACTTTAATATATTAGAAATACAGACATACACTAGACTCAATGATGGAACGAAAGAGACAGAGTGGCAAGAAGTTTCAGATGATGAGTTGAAAGAACTCAATGAAAAAAAATCACTTTTAAATCCAGAGTTTCAAATCAAACAGATGTATGAGATTGAAATTTTTTCCAAAAAAACTGACGATGCCTATAAGGGCTTTAAATTAGCAGTTGGTGCTAATGCTACAAAATGTAAAGTTTATATCAGTATTGGTGCTGGTTCAAAAGTAGAGTATGTAGATGGCTTTGAAAAAATCCTTTTTTTAATGATTCAAAAGAAAAAGGTAAGAGCGGGAATCTTAATAAATATTTTTGATGAGATGCAAGAGGATGTTATCTCTAAAGTGTCTGCTTATGTTAAGGTGGAAGAGAGTGTTGTCTACGAGAAAAATGAAACACATTTAGTCGCTTCATCTTATGAGCCTACAGCAACTATAAATGATGCCTTGGTGATACACTATGACAAGAAGAGTGATGTTGATGAAAAAGAGAAAGTAGATTATGCTTCTCGTGGATTTATTCAAAATGTAAAAGAGGGTGAACTTCTCATTGAGTACATAAAAGCTAAGCAGGGAATAGCAGGCAGGAATTGTCGTGGAGAGTTTATGGAACCTGCTGAGCCAATTGTAAGTCATGAACCAGAGTTTAAGGTTGATGAGACAATCAATACAGATGAAGATGATAATTCCATAAAATATACAGCAAAAGAGAATGGATATATCGCATTTGAGGATAATACCTACACAGTTAAAACAGATGTCGATATTGGGGAGATTAGTTTTAAAACTACCGGCTCAATAGCGACAGGTTTAGATTCAGATGTTTCTATAAGTGTTAAAGAAACAGATGCTGTCAAAGATGCCATCGGTACTGGTATGGAAGTTGAAGTTACTGAGATAGACATAGATGGTAATGTTGGTTCAAATGCTATAGTCAAAGCTATTAGAGCAACTATAGGTGGGCAAACACATAAAACTGCTACGCTAAGAGCCGATAAGTTAAACATCAATGTTCATAAGGGTAAGGCTTATGGAAAAAGTATTCACATAACAAGATTAGAGCATGGTAAAGTTGATGGGGACAAAGTTGAAGTGAATCAAGCTTTAGGCGGGCATATAAGAGCCAAAGAGATAGATATTGAAATATGTGCTTCCTATGTAAAAGCAACAGCTTCAAGAAGAATAGAGATTAAAAAACTTCAAGGAAGTGAAAACATCTTTACAATTAATCCACTCTTAAAAAAAGATGCACAAGCTGGCATGGATGAAAATCAAGAAAAAATAAAGAACCTTGAAATTGACATCAAAGAGATAAAAAAAGAGATAGAGAAATATACGAAGTTAATAAAAGAGGGAACAGCTGCGTTTTTAGATATTAAAAAAAGACTTCTCCATTATAAAAAAAATGGTGTAAAAATGCCAGAGTCTTTTGTCAAAAAGTATAAGCAGTTTCAGAATATGCAAGAGCATTTAAAAGAGATAAAAACAGAATTTGCAATTAAAGAAGATCAGTTGACACTCTTGACAACAAAAACTGTATCTTTTCAAGATAATATTTTTGATGCAAGAATTATAAACAGAGATAGGTGGGTTGGTCATAATGAACTTAAATTTAAGTTGGTTGACCCAGAAATTGAGGTTGTTTTTAAACCTCAAGAGGGCTCAGATGATAAAGTGTTTGGTTTAGTTGAAGTCGATGATGGCGTATTTGAAATACAGCCTGTAGAAGAGTAAGGATTTATTTTATATGATAGTTGGTTTAAAAGGTAAGATAGTTTATAAAGAGCCATCTTATGTTCATGTTGAGGTGAGTGGCGTAGTCTATGAGGTTTTTATCTCTCTACAGACATTTTCTGCTCTTGGAAAAGATGAGGTCTCACTGTTTACATCTCATATTATACGAGAAGATGCGCAGTTACTCTTCGGATTTTTAGATATGAGTGAAAAAAAGATGTTTACGAGATTGATAAAAATTAACGGAGTTGGACCAAAAGTGGGTATGGCAATCTGTTCAACATATACGCCTGCTCAGTTTGGTGCTATTATCAACAACAAAGATATCAATGGTGTTAAAAAAGTACCAGGGATTGGACCCAAGAGTGCAGGGCGCATTTTAGTTGAATTAAATGGTTTTGATGAGGAGTTACTATCTGCTAATACTGCTCCATCAAAAACACACGCTTTTAATGAAGCGAGTGAAGCTCTTGAGTCTTTAGGCTTCAAAAAAGACAAAATATCAAAAGCTTTATCGGCCTGTGATGGTGAAGATACTGCTTCGCTTGTAAAACAAGCGCTTAAATTATTACAAACTTTATAAGGAAAAATATATTGAAATTAACTATTTTATTCGGCGGGGCTAGTTTTGAACATGAAATTAGTATCGTTAGTGCTATTACTTTAAAAGAAAAGTTATCAGGATTTGATCTGAGTTTTATATTTTGTGACAATGACCATAAGTTCTATCTCATAGATTCAGCTAAGATGAAAGCCATTACTTTTAGTAAAGGCGAGCATAAAAAAATGCCGCAACTCACTATCAAAAATGGTGGTTTTGAGCAGAAAAAAGGTGTTTTTGGCAAAAAAGAGCACAATGGTACTCTTTTAAACCTTATTCACGGTAAAGATGGTGAAGATGGAACTATCGCAGCACTTTTGGATTTTTTTGCTATAAAATACATAGGGCCTCGTGTAAATGCTAGTGTATTTTCGTATGATAAAAGATATACGAAATGGCTCTGTGAGGCCAAAGAAGTAAAAAGTGTTAGATATGAGATTTTTAGAAAAAATGAACATAAAAATGTATCAATTCCTTTCCCTTTTATTGTAAAACCTGCAACGCTTGGAAGCTCTATAGGTGTCTCAATTGTTAAAAATGAGAGTGAGCTTGATTATGCACTTGATAGTGCATTTGAGTACGATAGTAACCTCATAGTTGAACCATTTTTAGAGGGTGTAAAAGAGTATAACTTAGCTGGCTATATGGAAGGTGATAAAATACAATTTTCAATAGTCGAAGAGCCACACAAAGAGGAGTTTTTAGATTTTGAAAAAAAATATATGGACTTCTCTAGAAGTGAGCAGGTTTTAAAAGCTGATATAAGTGATGAGTTAGTATTAAAATTAAAATCAACATTTGAGAGAATCTATAGAGGGATGTTTGAAGGGGCTCTGATAAGATGTGATTTCTTTGTTGTAAATGACGAAGTATTTTTAAATGAGATAAACCCGATTCCAGGTTCTATGGCAAATTACCTATTTGAAGATTTTAAAGGTTCATTAGAAGCTTTGGCCTCATCGCTACCTGATTCACAAAGAGTTAAGGTCTCCTATGATTATATCCATTCTATTTCAAGTGCAAAAGGGAAGTAGATGGCTATAAAGTCAGTTCAGCACAAGCAACACACTTTTGATATTAGTTATGAAATTATAAACCCAGAGGCGAAAGTTGACCTGATCATACTTCATGGTTGGGGAAGTAATAAAAATCTTATGAAACAATCTTTTTCACCCTATATGGATGGTTTCCGTCATATATATATTGACCTTCCTGGTTTTGGTAACTCAACTTGCAGTAGCGCTTTAGAAACTTCTGATGTAGCAAGAATAGTAGAACTCTTTATGATTCATGTAAACGCATCTAAAGACATTATACTTGGACACTCTTTTGGTGGAAAGGTAGCACTTTTACTTGATCCTAAAGTGCTTGTTTTAGTTGCAAGTGCAGGAATATATATTCCAAAACCTTTGAGTGTACAAGCTAAAATTGCAATGACAAAAGTATTTAATTTTTTAGGTCTTAAAAAATTTCGATCTCTCTTTGTTGCAGAAGATGCAAAAGCATTAAGTGAACCAATGTATAAAACTTTTAAAAATGTTGTGAATGAAGATTTTGCATATGAGTTTTCTAACTTTAAAGGTAAAGCACTTCTGTGTTGGGGTGATAAAGATACTGCGACACCGTTTAGCTCAGGAGAGAAAATAGAGTCTCTTATAAAAGATTCTAAACTTGAAGTCTATGATGGAGATCACTACTTCTTTATGAAAAATGCAGAAGATGTTTCTCAAAAGATAGAAGCCATATTTTTAAAGACTTTGGAGCATTAGTATGGAAGAGTATGAAATTTTAGTAGCCTTTGTTACAAATGTTTTATTTGTCACTGTTTTGGGATGGTATTTAATTACAAACTTACAGTGGTATGATTATAGACTCTCTCGAGTGATTTTAAAGCATCATAAACCGCAGTGGCATCTCCTCTACTTTTTCATTCCGTTTATTGCCTACTACACAACAGGGAAGTTTTTTACTATATTCTTTTTGTTCGCAGTTTTGCCAGCAATCTTCATATGGCATAAAAAACTTGACAAAAAACTTGTGATGACATGGCGTGTTAAAAGATTTTTGATACTACTCATCTCTTTAGTTTTATTTCAAAATGTTCTCTGTACTCTAAAAGATGCATGCCAAACCTATGGTGTTTTTATGCCTTTGGCGATGGCTTATATTGGTAGTTATGTGATTGAGAAATTTCTTTTTATGACCTATAAAAAAGAGGCAAAAAAGAAACTCTCAAAAATGAAAAATTTGCAAATTGTTGCTATTACAGGAAGCTACGGAAAAACAAGTATCAAAAATTTTGTAGCGCAGATATTAAGTAAAAAGTTTAAAGTACATGCAACCCCAAGAAGTGTGAATACTCTTGGTGGAATTATGGGCGATGTTAATAATAATTTAGATGAAGATACAGAGATTTATGTATGTGAGGCTGGTGCTCGTCAGAGTGGTGATATTTATGATATCACTACATTTATAGAGCCTCAGGTTGTTGTTGTTGGCAAAGTAGGTGAAGCGCATATAGAGTACTTCAAAACACTCAAAAATATCATAGCTACAAAGCTTGAAATTATGCAGTCACCAAAACTTATGAGAGCTTTTATCCATACCTCTGTAACAGATGAACCACATGAAAAAGTTACATTTTTTGGTGATGAAGTTTCTGATATAAACGCAGACCTTAATGGTATTGACTTTAAAATGGAATTTGAAAATAACTTTTTAGATTTACATACTGATGTTTTAGGTGAGTTTCAAACTATGAACATTGCAGTTGCTGTGAGAATTGCGAAGAGTTTTGGTATGAGTGATGCAGAGATTCTAGAAGCAGTAAAAGCACTTGAACCAGTAGAACATAGACTCCAGATGATTAAAGCTGGTGGAAAAATCATCTTAGATGATGGGTACAATGGAAATATTGATGGAATGCTTGAGGGTATAAGACTCTGTTCACTTCATGATGGTCGTAAGGTTATTGTAACCCCTGGACTTGTTGAGAGTAGTAAAGAGCTTAACCTTCAACTTATAAACGCAATCAATGAAGTTTTTCATACAGTAATAGTTACAGGCTCTTTAAACGCAGACTTATTCAATAAGAACTTAAAAGTTAAAAACAAGATAATGTTAGCGGATAAATCTAATCTAACAGAACTTTTAGCTTCACAAACTAAAGCAGGGGACATCATACTTTTTGCTAATGATGCACCTAATTTTATCTAAGGTAAAAAGTGAAGTTTATAGATAACACAATAAAATATCTATCCTACTTCAGTGCGATTATAGTAGCGGTGCTTGTATTGATGATAGTGTATGATTCAACAGCTCGTTATCTCTTCTCAAATGGCTCCACTGTTCTTCAAGAGCTTGAATGGCACCTTTTTGATGTTATTGTTCTTTTTGGAATCGCCTATGCATTACGGGAAAATGCTCATGTTCGAGTTGATATATTTTATGCTTCTTATAAAGAAAAAACAAAAGCTCTGATAAATATACTCTCCTCACTATTTTTTATACTTCCGTTCTCTCTTCTTATTATTTATATCGGTATAGATTTTGTTGCAATGAGTTTTATTCAAAATGAAGCTTCCTCAAATCCGGGTGGCTTAGAGTATAGATATATTGTCAAATCACTGCTTCCTATCTCTTTTGCCTTTTTATCGCTTCAAGCTATACGAGACGTTATAACAAACTTTAAAACATGGAAGTCACTATGATTGCTATGGTAATGTTTATAGTAGTTTTAGCTCTCCTTTTAGCTGGTATTCCTGTTGCATTTGCTTTTGGTGCGGTTTCCATACTTTTCGCATTTTTTATACCAGAGTTTGGAGTTGAAATTTTTAATATTCTTCCATTTCGTATCTATGGAATTATGTCCAATACAACACTGATGGCAGTGCCACTTTTTATAGCAATGGGCTTAGTCTTGGAGAAATCAAAAATGGCGGAGAGACTCTTGGTCTCTATGAGTGCCTTATTCCGCGATGTCAGAGGTGGCTTAGCTATCAGTGTTGTACTTGTTGGAGCAATGCTTGCAGCCTCTACAGGGATAGTATCCGCTTCAGTAGTCATGATGAGTGTAATAGCACTCCCCCTAATGTTAAATGCAGGATATGACAAAGGATTAGCTTCTGGAACTGTAGCAGCTAGTGGAACTCTTGGACAGATTATACCTCCTTCTATCATTTTAATAATTCTAGGTGATGTAATGAGTGTAAGTGTAGATGAATTGTTTAAGGGCGCATTTTTACCTGGACTTGTTTTAGTTGGGCTTTATATAATTTACATTTTAATTTACTCCTATTTTAAACCAGAAGTAGCACCAGTTACAAAAGATACTCAAGAGGTGTCAACTAAAGAGATAATCATCTCTATCGTTCCTCCTTTAGTATTGATGGTATCGGTTTTAGGAAGTATATTTGCCGGTGTAGCTTCTCCAACAGAGTCCGCTGCTTTTGGTGTTATAGGAGCGATTTTACTCTCTGCTTTAAACAAATCACTTAACTTTGATATGCTGAAATATGCTTCCCTTAAGAGTGTTAAATTAAGCGGTATGATTTTTATGATTCTCATTGGTGCGACGGCATTTAGTCTTGTCTTTAACGAGCTTGGCGGAACAGATATGATAGTAGAGTTTTTTAGTGAAGATATCGGTGATGTTTGGGTCTTTATCGCCATTGCTATGCTAAGTATATTTATACTAGGATTTTTTATAGATTTTATAGAAATTTCATTTATCATCGTTCCTATTTTAGTGCCTGTTATGGAAGCCTTTGGGATTGATCCAATCTGGTTTGCAGTTTTAATAGCACTCAATCTTCAAGCCTCTTTTTTAACACCACCTTTTGGACTTTCACTTTTCTTTTTAAAAGGTGCTGCAGGAGATACAATCAAAACGATGCAGATATATAAAGGGATAATTCCTTTCATATTTTTACAACTAATTGCGTTAGGTTTGGTTATAATATTTCCAAATTTAGTTTTTGCTATTTTGTAGGAGTTAATTGTGGAAGATATTTTATACGCTCCATGGCGAGATGAATATGTAACTAACCAAAAGATAGAGGGATGTGTTTTTTGTCATATCAGTGAGCATGAAATGCAAGATGAAGAACTTCATGTACTCTACCGTGATGAACACTGCTTTATGGTCATGAATAAGTTTCCATATACTCCTGGTCATTTTATGATTATTCCTCACGCGCATACAGATAAGCTTGAAGAGTTAAATGCAGAGAGTTGGCTTCACATCTCTGCACTCGCTCAAAAAGGTGTGAGACTCTTAAAAGAGGGTATGAATGCCCAAGGTGTCAACATTGGTATGAATCTAGGACGTGCTGGTGGAGCAGGGATAGCAGAGCATATCCATATGCATTTAGTTCCACGCTGGGAGAGAGATACAAACTTTATTACTTCTATTGCTCAAACACGTGTCTATTCAACTGATTTTGAAAAGATATATCAAAAAATTAAAGCGCTTGTACCTAAATATATTGAAAATGCATAGACTATTACTTACTTTTTTCTTATTTTCGGGTATTCTCCTCGCTACCCAGTACCCCAAAGCATTTTCTCAACTTGGAACACCTCTTTACAAATCAGTAAAACCTATATCTAAATATGCTAGTATAAAACTCTTAGAAGATAAAATATTAAGCTACACAAATCAAGCAGATAAAGCTATGGCTCATGGTCTTGAGCTTGATAGAACACAAGAGAAGACCAAAACAAAAGCGTATCTTTTAGAGCTGAGAAAACTGCAAAAGAGTTATGACTTTCTTCTTCACCTTCTGCATAAAAGTATAAACGCAGCGATAGATAAAAATGATTACAAACTATTTTTAAAGCTCACTAGTTATGAGCTTGATGGTCTTTTAAAAAATTCGAATCTCAAAAACAAATCCATAGCATTTTACAGTGAAAATAGAACTAAGAAACGTAGTAGTTATTTTGAAAAAAAGATACAACATGAAGAGCTATTAGAAGAGAGCACACAAGAGTTTTATAACCAAGTATCAAAGTTCACTTATAATCCAAACTCAAAAGAAAACTCAAAAAAATCAGTACAGATTAACACGAAACTTAATGGTGACTATATTGATGTAGTGTTTAAAAATAAAAATGTCTATGATGTTACCGTAAGTGTAAAATCTCAATATGAAAATATAACAGAGACACAAAAGACTCCAAAAACTATTGTTCTAAAAGCAAATTCAACAAAAAAATATACAAAACTAAAGCTTGGACGAGGCAGTAGAGCATACAGTTTTAGTTATAGTTGGATTATAGGTGATAAAGATGCTGTACATGATGATAGCTATATCTATAAACTCCCTTATGCTACTGGAACTTCACATAGAGTAAGCCAAGGCTATGATACTATACATACACATAAAGGCAGGTCAAAATATGCAGTAGATTTTGCTATGAAAGAGGGAACGAAGATTTATGCTGCTCGTGGCGGGAAAGTGATAAAAACAAAGTCAGACTCAAATCTTGGAGGCTACTCAAAAGAGTTTGCTAGTCATGGAAACTATGTGACTATAGCACATTTAGATGGGACTTTTGCAACTTACTACCATTTAAAACAGCATGGTGTATTAGTCAAAGTAGGTGATGAAGTTGAAAAAGGGTATGCCATAGGGTATTCTGGAAATACAGGTTACTCGAGTGGACCACATCTTCACTTCTCAGTATTTCGTGCAATAAGTGCGAGTGCAACTCACTCTATTGCTATAAAATTTGCCTCCGAGAGTGGGATAGTAGAAGAGCCGAAGAGAGGTACCTTATACAAGTCTCAATAAAATCACAAGAGTGTAATATTTAACTCTTTTTAAATAAAAATTGATATAATCACAAAAAATATCATAAATTTTATAAGGAAAACTTATGCGAAGAAGAGATTTTCTAAAAACATCAATAGCAGCCTCTGCAGCAATCGTAGGAACATCGCTCTCAGCGGGTACAACTCACCAACCAAATGATACTCGTGAAGTCTCAAAAATGGCTTTTCCAGAGAAACGTCCTCTTATTACATACTCAGATAGACCACCACTTTTAGAGTCACCTAGAAGTACTTATACAAAACAGTTAACTCCAAATGATGAGTTTTTTGTAAGATGGCACCTTCCAGATATTCCGACGCATATCGATCCTGATGCGTATACTATTCATATCAATGGACTGGTAGAAAAAGAGTTGCACATATCACTCAAAGAGCTTAAAAATGACTTTGAACATGTTGAAGTAGAAGCCGTCCTTCAGTGTGGTGGGAATTCTCGTTCTGCATTTGACCCCATAGCTGGTGGTATTCAGTGGGGTAGTGGTGCTATGGGTAGTGCTTTATGGAAAGGTGTAAGATTGAGTGATATACTCAATCGTGCAGGACTTCATAAAGATGCCAAATTTATAGGTTTTAATGGTAAAGATAATGCAGCCTATTATGAGACTCCAAACTTTGTAAGAGAGTTAGAGCTTGAAGAGTTGAATGATCATGTTATTGTAGCTTTTGAGATGAATGGTGAAGATTTACCATACTTAAATGGTTATCCACTCCGTTTAGTAATTCCTGGATACTACTCTGATAGTTGGGTTAAAATGCTAAGTAACATTACTGTGACGAACAAATATAAGTCCCTTTTCTTTATGGATGTAGCCTATAGAGTTCCAGATAATGAGTGTGAGTGTGAAACACCAGATGAGAAATTTAAAACTACTAAGCCTATTACAACTATGAATGTGAAGTCAGTTATTGGGTATCCTGAAAATGGCATGAAGGTGTATCACAACTCGCACATTGTTGTTCGTGGTGTTGCCTTTGATGATGGTCACGGTATCAAAGATGTTATGGTCTCAACTGATGATGGTAAAACGTGGGAAAAATCTATTCTTAAAAAAGGCTCTAGCCGTTACGCTTATAGTGCGTTTAGATTTGCATATAAACCAGAGAAGTATGGAAAAGTAAATATCATGGCAAAGGCGATTGACCGTTTAGGAAATGAACAACCTCTAGCAAAAGACGTTAAGTGGAATCATGGTGGTTATAAATATAACGGTATCGATACAGTGCAAGTAGAAGTGGTTTAGGGAGCATGGTTATGAAAAAAATATTATTATTAACTCTTTTATCGGTAGGTTCACTTTTTGCACAGGTTAAAGGTGATGTTGCAGTACCATATATCTCTTATGAGATTAAAATGGGCAAAGGCTTTGATTCTATTCAAGCGAACTGTCTTATGTGTCACTCTTTTGGGTATGTACTGAATCAAGGTCCACAATCTAAAGAGTTTTGGCATAAAAAAGTTGTGAAAATGATTACCCATTTCAAAGCGCCTATAACTAAAGAAGATGTAGAGATAACTACAAACTATCTTTTTGAGCATTATGGAAATGGAAAGCAAAAATAAGATGACTAGTTTTTTACTTGAATTTAGCATGTTTCCGACCTCGTCTGATGGCAGAGAGGGCTCATCTGTTTCAAAACAGGTAAGTAAGATAATAGATGCCATAGATAGATCTGGTATTGCTTATCAGCTGACTCCTATGGGTACTATTATAGAAGCTTCAAGCATGAAAGAGGCACTCGGTATAGTAGAGTTGGCTTATGAGCAGTTAGAGAGTTGTGATAGGGTTTACTCTTCACTAAAATTTGATATACGTAAAAACTGTGAAAATAGACTCAAAACAAAGATAGAGTCTGTAGAAAAAGTTTTAAACAGAGAAGTAAATCACTAACTACTAGTGGTTACTCTTCATCCTTCTTTTTACTTTTTAAAACGAAGTAGAAAATTCCAGCGATTACTAAAAATATAGCTAAACGAATTGTTAATGTTGTGAAATCTGTTGTATCATTCATAAATATTTCTTCTTTTTGTCGAGTTAATTTAAACTGCATTATATCAATTATAAGCTTAATTGATTTTGTTTTTCCTTTGATGTGATTTTGTATTTTTTTATATAAAAATATTTAATATTTAGATAAGATTTTACGCATATAATTTAAACGTGAGAAGATATACTGAAAAGGAATATAAATGGCACATATAAATCTACCGGAATTTGAGCAGATGACCCCTGCTATTCAGGAGAAAGCAGGACCGATTTTAGAAAAGACAGGTGCATTAGGTGAAATATTTAAACTCTTAGCAATAGATGAAAAAGTCTATTTTGCTACAGATGGGATGATACAAAAATATTTACTTGATGAGACAACACTCTCTTATGATATAAAAGAGGCAATAGCACTTCTTATATCGAAAGAAAACGGCTGTAAAATGTGTGTAGATGTACATAAAGGTATAGCAAAAATGCTAGGTCTTACAGACCAGAGAATTGAAGAGATATTAAAAGGTGTGGATGCTATACAGACTGATAACAGAGATAAAGCACTTTTAAACTTTTGTATAAAAGCTTCAGGTAAAGAGAACTATAAAATTTTAAAAGAAGAGATTGATGCTTTAAAAGCTATGGGCTGGAGTGATGTACAAATCATAGAAGCGGTCTCTATTACTGGATATTTTAACTATATAAATACACTCTCAAATGTATTTGGATTAGGAGACGCATAATGAACTTCATTAAAATATTTTTTTCACTGCTACTTTTAAATATTACTCTTTTTGCTGCTAATGTTGATGAGTATGCAAAAGAGATGGGCTTTGAGAGGGATTATGAAACAGCTTTAGCTAAATCAAAAGAGTCTCATAAAGTTTTAGTGATGGTTTTAGGTGCAGACTACTGTCCATGGTGTCGTAAGTTTGAGAACAAAACATTAAGCTCTTTACTGGTGAAACCTAGATTAGATAAAGAGTTTGTTGTGTTAATAGTAGATAAAAAGTTTGATATTGAAACCTTTCCTACTCGATACAGAACGAGTTTTACACCGAGAGTCTTTATGATTAATCCTAATGATGAGAGTACTCTTTTAGAGAGTGCAGGGTATGTAAAGAAAAAAAAGTTTATGCAAAGTTTAGATAAGGCGCAAAAACTCTATAAGGCTTCAAAATGATAAAGCTGTTACCTCTTTTCTTAGTGAGCTCTATCTACCTTTATGGTGCAGGATTTTGGACACTCACGGGTGTAGAAAAAGCAAACATATATGTCAAAAATGAGCTCTCTATTCTAAAGCCAAAAAGTGTAGAAACTATCAAACAAAAGATGGCAGATATGCTCAAAGAAGAGGGTGTTAAAACTAACCAACAAGACAGTCCAACACTTATGATGGCGTTTAAAGAGATTGAGAATGATGAGACTTACTATGTTTATGTAGAGTTGGCTTTAGGTGAAGAGGTACAAACTTTTAGAAAGGATAAAAGTAAAACTTTTGCCTTGACATATGCATCAAATGATTTTATTGAAGTAGATAAAGAAGAGCTTGATGCTGAAGTCTTAGAAAGTGTAGATTTTTTACTCTCACAATTTGCAGAACATTTTGAAGATGACAAAGAGTAGAGGAAGCGACTAAGAAGTTAGATAGTATCTTGAGGTTTGGCAAGAAAGAAGCCTTGTGATCGGTCAATATCGAACTCTTTTACTTTTTGGTAAACACCTTCATTGTGAACGTACTCTGCTATAACTATAATATTTAACTTTTTAGCAAAACTAACAATCGTCTCAACAACAATCTGAGCATTTCTATCATAGGCAAGATTTTTTATCAAAGAACCATCTATTTTAATATAGTCAACATTCAGTTGAAGTAGATACTCAAAATTTGAATATCCGGAACCAAAATCATCAATTGCAATTCTGCATCCTAGAGATTTCATTTTATAAATAAAAGAAGAAACCTCTTCAAAGTTTTCTATCCCCTCAGTTTCTAGAAGTTCAAATACAATCTTTTTACTTACATCATATTTTTTTATATTGTATGAGATATATTCTACAATTCCTTTGTCTAATATATCTTCAACTGATAGGTTGATTGAGAAATCATAATCAAGATGTTCAAATTGTTGACAACTTTTTTGAATCATTATTTTTGTTAATTTAGAGTAAAGTTTACTCTTTTTTGCAATTGTTAAAAACTTATTAGGAGCTATGATATTATTGTCACTATCAATTAAGCGGATCAAACATTCATAACTGGCAACTTTATTTGTTTTATTATCAAATATAGGTTGATAAAAAGCACAAATTTTATTGTTTTCAATAGCCCAATTGAGTTTTTTAGTATACTCCATATTATTTTTATACTGCTGTTCTACATTGAGTTTTTCATCATAGAGTAAAAATGATTTTCCTTCTTTTTTAGCAAACTTTAGAGCAATATCGGCTTTTTCTAGAGCCTTCTGCATTCGAAATGCACTGCCGAGAGTAACTCTAATCGTTAGTTCATTCTCTTCATGAAAGAAGATTATTTTTTCCACATCTGCAATCAAAGATTTTGTTATCTCTAAAAAGTTTTTGAGCAGAGACTCTTGCGTAAAATAAAGAGCAAACTCGTCACCACCTAAATGTATTAATGTTATATTTTTTTCTTGTGATAACATATTTTTTAATTTTTTAGCTAGTTCTATTAAAATTTTATCTCCAACGACTTGACCATAGAAATCATTTATCTCTTTAAAGTCATCAACATTTATAATAACTAAAGAGTTCTCACTAAATATACTAATATCACGCAAAAGACTTCGTCTATTTGGTAATCCTGTAAGCGTATTTGTATACAGCTGTTTACGCAACTCTAGTGTTTTTTCATCTACTTTTTCTTCAAGGTAGTGATTAATGTTCTGTTGTTGTTCTGAGTACTGCATTATGCTCTGTTGCATATTATTAAGAGCACTTGAGATAAACCCTATCTCATTATTTTGATTTTCAAATGGTATGTTGATATTTTTATCTGGAGCGTAACCTTTTAAGAGCTTTGCAATTTTTCGTAAAGGAGAGAGTAGTTTTTTTACATACAAGCTAAAGAGTAAGAAAAAAATGCCAAACATAACAAGTACTTGAACTAAAAGTTTTGTATACTTATCTATAAGTTCTATATAGTTTTTACTCGAATATGTAAGCACTAATCTGCCAATCTCTTTTTTGGAGTTTGGCTGAAAAATGGAACTTTCAACAATAAAAGAGTTATCAATACTACTTTTAAATTCTTTTGATTTTCTCTCATTGATAAGCTTATCTCCTTGGAGTACTTTTATGGCTAAAATATCTGGGTTTATGACAAGCTGTTTTATTATAGGGTCAATTCTATCGTTTAGATTTAGGTAAATATTTAAAGCGATAAGAGGTTCAATAGTGTTTAGTACTAATTTTGCTTTTTGTGTTTCAATATTATAGAATGCTTCTTTATTTATTCTCTCAAAAACATTAAAAATAATGAGAACTGAGGCTAAAGTTACACCTGTTATTAAAAATACAATTTTACTAGATAGTGATTTTATTTGTTTCATTCTACAACTTTACTTTAAATTATACTACTAGTTAATCTAGCATAAAAATTTTTTGAATCAAATCTATCGTCATATTTTGTATTTTCTTTAAATGCATAGTCTTGATCAACAAATCGAACCATTTGTAATAAGGCCTCTACAAAATCTATTTTTTTAGTATATAGGTTCTCTTTTTTAAGATATATGACAGTTGATTTTTCAAGAACCAAAGAAAACATCAAACCTTTTTTAAGATTATTTATATCGTATGAAAAGGAGATAATTCCTTTTCTTCTTGCTATAGTAGCAATTTTTTCAATGTGTTTTTTTAAATTGAGTACATATATTGCAGAAGCATCAGTTTTTTCTGAAAAGTTAGCAAAATCTACTAAGTTTATTTTGTAGTTATATGTATCTAAATGCCCTTGAAAGTTTTTATTTATAAACTTTTCAATGGAGAGAGCTGTAAGGTAATCTGTCTTATCATAAATGATAGTGTAAACTATTTTTCCATCAATAAGTTTATTTTCTATTTTTTTGTCTAAAAGGATTATTTTTGGAAAAATAGAAGCTTGTGCTTTAAGCACCAAATCATCATAGTTGTATCCAAAAGCTATACTAACAAGAGCTAAATAGAGAAAGAGTATTTTTTTCATTTAAAACTCCTTCTTTATAGTTATTAAAAAGTTTCTGCCTTCTTGGGCATAATCTTCTGTATATGTATTTGGTGGAGATGGGTATCTTACATCTGCATCAAATATATTTTTGGCACTCAGCGTAATGTCGTAGTCATACTTGCTGTTTTTATAGTTTAAGGTTGTATCTAAAGTCGCATAATCAGATACATCCTCACGAGTATCACTTGAAACCCTATCTTTTGAACTTACATATTTTGCAATACCACTAAGGGATAAGGCACTGTTTATATTATAAATATAATACCCTTTAGCAAGATGGTGTGCGATATTTGTTGAGTGTACGCTAAGCCCTGTATCTTTTATTTTTGAAGTACCAGTTGCATATGAATAGGTTAAATACAACTTGTCAGCGGAAGAGATATGCCCAGAGTACTCAAGTTCTAAACCATATATGTCAGTGTCAAGTACATTTCTATATAAAGGGTCTGTAGCTGAATTATATATTTGATTTTTATTCATAAGATAAAAAAGATTTGTTTGTAGATATGTATCGTTAGAGAATTTTTTAATATACGCTACTTCAAAAGCATCTACTTTTTCTGGTTTTAAATCTGTACTTCCTTGTCTAGCATTATTGTTTTTTGTAAACATCTCTTGCCATGATGGATTTCTATGTGCACGAGAATAACTTGCTTTATATATGTTTTTAACATCTTGTTGATATACCATAGATACTCTAGGCTCAAACCCAGCATCTTCGTATGATGTTTGCTCATAATTAAATCCATAAATAAAACTAAGGTTATTACTGTATTGAAATTGATCTTGTAAAGAAAATATTTGAACATCTCGTTTTGCATCTTTGTCAAAAAATGCAAATGTATCTGTGTAATCAACAAGTGCTACATCGCCCGTTGACCAGTTTGATAGTTTCGAGACCATATCTACAGTTTCCTCTTTAAGTAGTCGATAACCAGCAGTGATAATATGTTTATCGAATCCATCATATGTAAGATAAGAAGATTGGTAAAGTGTTCTTTGTTTTGCTAGATGCTCTCCATAAATTCCATCAGGAAAGTTAATAGGAGTAGTAAGCGTTGATAGAGCATGGTCTATACTATATTGGTAAGCATCCATAAACTCAAAACCATCTGGAGCTAGTTTAGCTTTTGAATCAAATGCATCATACTTTGCACCAGCTTTTATATCTACATGAAAATTATCAATTTTTTTATCATAGCCTAGTTCTAAGTAGTAGTTTGGAGCTTTTACCCTGTCTTCTTCTCTAGGTAAAGAAAGGTTAATACCATAAGCACTTCCTTGTGTATGATTAAGGTAGCGTCCTTTTACAGAGATATCTTTGTATTTTAGGTTAAGACTTAGAGAGTAGTCCTTAATCCATATAGGGGTATCTCCAGTTTGAGAAAGACCTGTGTTGTCATATAAACCAGAAATACTCATAGACCCAGTTGAATATCCATCTGGACCTGCAAAAACTTTTTTATCGTCTTGCTGATAGTAAAAATCTATAGTAGCACTAAAGTCTTCTGTTTTAAATTTTTTAATAAAACCACCCATTCTATAGTCATCTGAACCATATTTAAACACAACTTTATCTTTAGACTCAAAATCTTTAAAGTCTTCTGCATATGTAATTATGTTGATAGATCCAGCATAGGCATTTACACCATTAGTTTTACTTCCTGGACCTCTAACAATTTCTATTCTTTTTATCATCTCAATTGGCATCCCAAGGTATTCGGAATAGGAATCAAAAAAGAGGTTATTAACTACTATGTCATCAATAAAAAGTTTTGTCTGTCCATACGCTAAAGAGTTTGAACCACGGAAGATAGGAGTTTGATTATTAAAGTTGTCAGTAGCCATATCTACGCCAGGAACAAGTTGCAGTGCTTCTTTTAGATTCGAAATACCTAGTTTTTCTAACTCTTTTCCTTTAAATACAGAGATTATATAAGGTTGATAATGTTCATTTTGTTTTGTAATAGTGGCAACAGTGTTAAATCGATTCATGTCATTAGAAATAGAAGATAAAATATCATCACTGTCTGCATTTAAACTTGTGAAACTGATGAGGAGGAGTGAACTACTGCTTAAAAGATTCCAAAAAAACTTATGCTTCACACTGCCTCCCCATAACTGAATTTTACATCTAAGGTTTTTATTTTAGCATAGATAAACTGTTTCATATCTTGAATTGTGATTTTTTTAAATGTATTATGTAAGAGTGTCGTTTGAATATATTGTTTAATATTTTTATTTATGTAAATTGAGGTTGTGGGTGGATGGGGTAGAGGGATTCGAACCCCCGAATACCAGTACCAAAAACTAGTGCCTTACCGCTTGGCGATACCCCAATATTTAAAAGTGAAAGAAATTGGTTGCGGAAACAGGATTTGAACCTGTGACCTTCGGGTTATGAGCCCGACGAGCTACCGAACTGCTCTATTCCGCGGTGTTTACAAACGTCTATTTGTTTGTGAGCCGAAATTATAGACAAAAAGGTTTTTAATGTCAAGAGTTTTTGGTTTAATTTGAAAAAGTTTTAGAAAATTTATTTGAACTCTTTTTAATGAAAATTTATATATAATAAAATCAAATTAACTAAAAGAGAATATATGACACCGATACAAAGAGTCCTAGAAGCTATTGATGAGATTAAAAAAGGGAAAATGATCATCATGTGTGATGATGAAGATAGAGAGAACGAGGGTGATTTAGTGTATGCAGCTGCGTTTAGCTCACCTGATCATGTAAACTTTATGGCAACACACGCTAGAGGTTTAATCTGTGTAGCACTGAGTAAAAAAATCGCTACTAGATTAGATTTAAATCCTATGGTAAGCTCAAACACTTCATCTTATGAGACTGCGTTTACGGTTTCAGTGGATGCAAAAGATGCATTGACTGGTATCTCTTCAAAAGAGAGAGATGATACTATCAAGATTTTAGCTAATCCTATTAGCCATGCGACTGAGCTTGTGAAGCCGGGTCATATCTTCCCTCTTATAGCTAAAGATGGTGGAACACTTGTGAGAACAGGGCATACGGAAGGTTCTGTTGATATCTGTCGTTTAGCAGGTCTGAGTGAAGCTGGTGTTATCTGTGAAATCATTAAAGAAGATGGAACAATGGCGAGACGTGATGACTTAGATATATTTGGTGAAGAGCATAATCTTAAGACTGTTTTTATCTCTGATATAGTTGAGTATCGTTTGGCAAATGAGAGACTTGTAAACGAGACAAAAGTAGAAGAGATTGACTTTTTTGGTGTAAAAGTGAATCAACATACATTTCAAGATCATGATGGCATAGAGCACACAGCAATAGTTTTTTATAAAGCTGGTGAAGTTGCAAATGTACGTGTACATAATGTTATACCAGATATAGAGCTGCTTTTAAATCAGAAAAAATACAACAACTTAGTAAGTTCTATAGAGTACTTAAAACAAAATAGCGGTGTTTTAGTCTTTATCAACAAAACAGCACACCAAGATAACGCTGCTATGAAAGAGATAGGTACAGGTTCTCAGATATTGACATCTTTAGGTATCTCTAAAATGAATCTAATCACTTCGATGAAAGAGAGTGATTTCATAGGTCTTGGTGGATTTGGTTTAGAAGTAAACGAAATCATCAATATATAGAGTCCGTATGAGAGAGCATTTTCAAAGAGTAGAAGAGGGTAAAATTTTATTTTATGAAGTAAAGATGGATGCTGGTGAGTTCAAGGAGGAAAATCCTTGGCTTTTTAGTATTTTTATAAAGTTTGATTCTTGTGATGAAACGCAGGATGGTTTTGAAGAGTTTTTAGAGACAAAAGAGTCACTTATTATCGCTTTAGAGTCTGAAGGCAAGGTGCACTATGTAGGTTCTAGAGTTATTGATGGTTGGAATGAACTCTATTTTTATGCGAGTGATTCTAAAGAGCTTAACTCTATGTCAACAGCGATACTCAAAGAGGGTAATTATCTCTATGAGAGTAATGTAGTGAAAGATAAGAAGTGGAATCTTTATGAAACGCAACTCTTTCCTACAGAGTTAGAGCAGCATAATATGCAAACAGCAAAGGTAATCTTTCTCTTAGAAGAGGAGGGTGATAATCTG
>Ga0209345_10000344_pt1 | contig 60469 bp, 51 predicted proteins | sample Cruoilmetagenom7_FD_187294 | JGI IMG/M metagenome (GOLD analysis project Ga0209345, IMG submission 187294) | Oil polluted marine microbial communities from Coal Oil Point, Santa Barbara, California, USA - Sample 7 (SPAdes) (version 2) | ecosystem: Environmental > Aquatic > Marine > Oil seeps ... | reverse complement strand
AACCACTACCCATTGCTGTTCCTACGCCAATCACCAGCCCACCCAAGACTAATAATGCTGTAGACATACTCTCTCTTGGTGCAATCGTAATCGGAAAAAAGTGCATAAAAACCGCACCCCCTAAAACAAGACCAACAACAAAGGCAATACGCCAGGCCTTCTCTTCAAAAGAGGGAGCATTAAATGACCCAGCGACAATGCCACTGATACCTGCAATACGACCATTTAAATACATTAAAATACTGGCACTAATACCAATTAAAACACCGCCTGCTAACGATAAATAGGGAGTAAAATTCTCCATCGTGTAATATCCTCCAAAATGTAAGAATAAGCATATTATCAAATAATATATAAATTTACTCACTCTTATTGGGAGCAGAGATATTGTGTAAAATAGCTCCATGAAGAATAAAACCGACCAATGGCATGCCTTACATGCCGAAACAGCCGCTATTGACTGGAAAGATTTAGAACGTTTTTTTGCTCGCGGCAATCTCTTACGCGTTTCAAGCGAGCTTGATCTCATAGATGCCGCCGTCGAAATGGCAAATGATAATAAACCGGTGATTGAAAAATGGCTCGGCGAAGGCCAATTGGCAGGCGTTTCAAATGAAGAGGCATTACTGTGGTCCAAAGGTGAAAGTAATCTTTGGTCCGTTATTGTATTACCTTGGATACTAGTTCAGCAGCGCCAGTAACCCTATTTACAAAACTGCTGTCATTGTGCAATTCCAAAACAGCTAATGATTCATTAGGTCTACCAAGGTGCCTAACAGTAATGATGTTCTTAGCGAACTGAGCTTACTGTTTAAGTACGGCCAGACTATTCAAAATAGACCAACACTGCCGTCTTAGCATATAAAAAAAACAGCCTCTGCTTTAACGTTGACCTCACATTCAAAATGTAATTCAGAAGACAAGGAGTGACTGATAAAACACGTTGCTTCAGCTTTTCTTAATAACCGCTCAGCTTTCTCAACCACATTACTATCCGCCACTAACAGCGTTGCTTTAGTGTTTATTTTAGTAAAAAGAACTTTCCCATCTACCTTATCTAAAGTACCGACCGAGTCACACTGTAAGTCATTCCATTCTAGTTTTGAGGCACGCGCAATGGCTTTGAATGACAAAATAAGGCAACTTGATAAAGATGCCATTAACAACTCCTCAGGCGACCATTGATCTCCCGGGCCGTCAAACTCTTTCGGTGCTGCCACCTTTATAGCAGGCAAATCATTAGAAAACACACTTAATGACGTATCGGGGGCGCTAATCACATTAACGATGTATGTGTGAGGTAATTGTTCCATTCTCTTTCCTTTTTAATCCTGCTATTTGTTCATAAATAACGCCAAAAACGCCATCTAGACAAATTTTCAATTTTGTAAAAAGGATACTTATAACGTGATTGACACACCTCGTCATCAGAGCTTACTAACTATCGCCATTGATTCTGATCTAGGTCAGCATAGCCGCCCACGCTTTCTCGAGCCGCTTTTCTGAAATAGGCTGCCTCGTTTTAATCTGCTGGGCAAATAGCGATATTCTAAACTCCTCCAGCAACCACCTAAAGGCTTCTGTCTCAGGTTCTGTATTTGTTGATGATACAAACGACCAGAACTTTTTTTCAAATTTTTGCGCCTGCTGTGCTTTATCTACATCTTTTTGTATTTGCCCACCAACCTTCTCCAAGCGGATCTTCATCGCTTTTAAAAACCGGGTATAAAGCATTAATTGATCGGCTGGGACGTATCGAACAAAGCCTTGAAAACACAGACAAGCCAGCTGCCTTGAGATGTCTTCATAAAGCGCCTTTTCATTCTGCCAGCGCTGCAACTCTATGATCACCTGTTGATACGCCGACAATACTGTTGCGATAACCTCCGAGAGTTCATAGCCTTTCGCATAGAGCGAGACATCATTCTTTTGCGCCGCTTGGTCAAATTCCGCTTCTGAACGAATATCTTGATCTGCAAAAAAACTCGACATCAACTTATGGGCTAAATCATCAAATACATCCTCACCCGTGTGCCGCTGACAGTAGGGGTGGGGCTTTAATGTCTGATAACTAAACGCTTGCGACGTTGTTATCGCAGATTGGCGACTTAATTTTTTTAATTCTTTTGCAAATTTCAAACGAAACAGCCGTATCAAGCCGTCCTTATGCGCTTTTTGCGCTTCTTCGGCAGAGTCCATTAGCGTTAAGCCTACGCTAGTTTTTTCGTCTACTAAGGCCGGAAAACCCTTTAGCTCTTGACCTTCGTGCTGAATCGTTTGATGTTCAGGAATATCATCAAATTGCCAATTTTTTGAACCTGATGATGACAAGGCATCGCTCAACGCAGACTGGAACTGCATTCCCGCCTTTTCTGCATACTGTCTTTTCAGCGCCTTAAAATCTTTAGAAACAGCGATAACGGTCGACTTGTTATCGAGTATATAAAAGTTCATACGCAAATGAATCGGCAGTTTATCCATCTCAAAAGTTGAGGCTGTTAGCGTTGAACCTGTTTCTTTATTCAGAAAATACGCTAACTTATCCAGCAAGCGCCCACTCGAATACTCCATACCCTCCAAGCAGGCTTCTACAAAGTTAGGCACCGGAACAAACTGCTTACGTAAATTTTTCGGCAAGCCCTTAATTAATGCCTGTAGCTTTTCAGCGTACAAGCCCGGCACTAGCCATTCAAACCCATCGCCGGTCAATTGATTTAGCTGCGCCAACGGAATGTGCGCCGTAACACCATCTTCATCATGCCCTGGTTCAAAACGATAACTCAGTTTAATCGGCACGCCATTTATCAACCGCATGTCTGGAAACTGCTCTGCATCAACAACCGACTCGTCCACTGAACAGACCTCGTCGGCAGTCAATACAAGAGCATTATGATTTTTATCGTTTTTTATCCATTTATTCAACGCTGCCAAACTGGTTATATTTGTTGGCAATTTTTCATCATAAAACTCAAACAGCCTCTGCTCATCAATCAGCAGGTCAACACGGCGACCTTTTTGCTGCTCATACTCTATCTCTTTCAACAGCTTTTCGTTCTTTCTAAAGAACACCGCATGGCAAACCATATCTCTATCGACCAACCCTTGACGAATAAACATTTCTCGCGCTTGATCGGGTTCTGTACGAGCCAACGGCACTTTGCGGCCTTTACTAATGGTTAAACCAAACAGCAATAATTGCTCGTGAACCATGCCTTGCGCTGATTTTTTTGACCAATGCGGTTCGTAATAATGATGTTTAATAAGATGTGCTGCGGCTTTTTCAATCCATTCTGGCTTTACCGTCGCAACCGTCCGCCCATACACACGGCTTGTTTCAACTTGCTCGGCGGCCATCAACCATTTGGGTTGTTTCTTAAATAACGTAGAGGCTGGATGAATATAAAACTTCAAATTCCGCGCACCTAAATATTCAGCCTGCTCGTGTTTAAAACCAATCCTAGTGACCAAGCCAGCCAGCAGTGCTTGATGAATCGCATCATCATCCGCCTCGGCACTATTTACCTTAAGCGCCAAATTTTTCTTCACTAAATCCAATAACTGGCGACGAATATCTTCCCAGTCCTTTATCCGCATATACGCAAGGAAGTTCTCTCGACAATACTTACGGAACTGATTACTCGATAATGCCTTTTTCTGGCTTTGTACCTCACGCCATAATATTAAAAAGGATAAAAAATCTGACGTTTCATTTTGGTATACCTTATGTTTTTCATCGGCATATTTTGCCTTATCACTGGGCCGTTCTCTTGGATCTTGTATAGACAAGGCCGACACAATGGTTAACACCTCGTCTAAGCATTGAAACTGCTCTGCGGCTAGCAACATCCGTCCAAATTGAGGGTCGAGCGGGAAATGCGTTAGACGCCGGCCAATTTGAGTTAGCTTTTCGTTGTTATCTAACGCGCCCAACTCATGCAAACTACGCACGCCACTGCGTATCATTTTATCAGCAGGAGGCTCTAAGAATGGAAAGTGGCTAATATCAGCCAACCGTAACGACTTCATTTGCAAAATAACCGAAGCTAGATTGGTGCGCAAAATTTCAGGTTCAGTAAACTCAGGCCGCTGGTTAAAATCGTCTTCGCTAAACAAACGAATACAAATGCCCGCCGCTTCACGCCCACAACGACCACTTCGTTGGTTTGCACTAGCCTGCGAAATAGGCTCTATTGGTAATTGTTGTATTTTGCTACGCTGGCTAAAGCGGCTGATCCGCGCCAAGCCCGTATCAATCACGCATCGAATCCCCGGCACGGTTAGCGAAGTTTCTGCTACGTTTGTTGCCAATACAATGCGTGGTTTTTTATGTGGCTTAAAAATAGCCGCCTGTTCTTTGCTGCTGAGCCGCGAATACAAGGGCAAAATATCATAGCCGGCAGGATGATGCTTTCTAAGCGCCTCTGCCGCTTCTCTAATTTCTCGCTCACCACTTAAGAACACCAACATATCACCCGCTCTATCGTGATGTAGCTCATCAGCTGCATTCACAATGCCTTGCACGATATCCTCATCGCCTTGTAGCGAGTCGACACCCAGCGGCCTATAGCGCATTTCAACCGGATACGTTCGTCCAGACACATTAATAATAGGCGCGCCATTAAAGTGTTTAGAAAAACGTTCGGGGTCTATCGTTGCCGAGGTGACAATCAGTTTTAAATCTGGCCGTTTTGGCAGTAGCCATTTCATATACCCTAAGAGAAAATCAATGTTTAAGCTGCGTTCGTGCGCCTCATCTAATATCAAGGTATCGTAATGGCTTAAAAATGGGTCCGACTTGATTTCTGCCAACAAAATACCGTCTGTCATTAGCTTTACAAGGGTTTGCTGATTCTCTTTTCCCTGAAAGCGAATTTTGTAACCAACCGCCTGCCCTAGCTCTGACTTCAATTCATCAGCTATGCGTTGCGCCACGCTGATCGCGGCCAAACGGCGTGGCTGTGTATGGCCAATTTGCCCCTTAAACCCACGGCCCAATTCCAAACAAATTTTAGGTAATTGTGTGGTTTTTCCTGACCCTGTTTCACCACAAAGGATAATAACTTGATGGTCATTAATCAACTTTCCTATCTCATGCCTTTTCTCACTAATCGGCAAGTCAGGAAAGCTGATGTTAGGGCAGCTTGCCCTACGTGCTTCAACTTGCTTGCAAGAGCCTTCCACGCGATCAAACAGCCTATCAAATTTGCTTTTTTCTTTTACCGCGCTGACTTTTTTTAATTGCGCGTATAAAGCATGCTGATCGCGACTAAGGCTTTGTGGAATTAACGTACGGATTTCATCGGCAGTGGGTGTAGCAGACATGCAGGTCATTAAAAGTCATTCGGATATAACCTGATTATACAGAGAACATTAGCTTTACACGCATTTAGAGCAAAGGTAACTCTTGTTGTCAGTTTTTACACGCATGAAAGCAAGCTCTTAGCCTTACCCCATAAAAAAAGCCCCAGCTACAAAAGTAGCTGAGGCTTTATAACAAATGGTGCCCAGAGACGGATTCGAACCATCGACACGAGGATTTTCAGTCCACTGCTCTACCGACTGAGCTATCTGGGCATCTAAGATGTGGTCGCGTATTAAACAGCGGCACGCACATTTAGTCAAGAAAGTTATTAAAAATGCTGTTATTTAGTGGTCGGAACGTAACCTTCTGGGGCTTGCGCGTCGTCACTGAATAGAAATTTCTCCATTTCTGCCTTTAATAAGGCACGTGCTTCGGGCTCAAACGGCGTTAATCTATTTTCATTAATAATCATCGTTTGTTGTGCCAGCCACATTTGCCACGCTTCTTTGGAGATATTTTGCATAATTCTTTCGCCAAGCTCACCTGGAAAAGGGGATTTTTCTAAGGCATCGGCTTCGCGTTTTAGTTTTTGACAGTACATAGTATTAACTCTGTTTATGATTCATTCGTTAGCTGAGCAATTAATTCACTCACCGGTTTGGGGAGGCCTATTTTCACATGGCTGTTTATTTCATACCAGCTGGATTTATTGTCTTCTTCAACTTTCGCTCGTTTCACCGGTGGCGAACAAACGATGGGCGTGTAATCTAAGTGATAATGCGAAAATGTGTGACGTTTTTCAGCTCTCTTTTCTGCCCCTCTCAAATCAGTGCCATTACCATCACACCACGCAACTAATTCATCATACGTTTCAAACTCTGGAAACGCCCATAAGCCACCCCATAACCCTGCTGGCGGCCTTTGGTTTAATAACACCTCTTGCCCATTTTTTGAAACTAACCAATAGCGCTTCTTTACCGGCAGGCTCATTCGTTTTTTTGCTGTTGGCAGCTCTTGCACCAAATTTTTCTTTAACGCTAAACAATCTTCCTTTAAAGGGCATTGCGAACAATCAGGTTTTGATCGTTTACAAACCGTAGCGCCTAAATCCATCATCGCTTGGTTATAATTTCCAGCTCGCTCATTAGGCGTTAACTGCTCTGAAATAGCCCATAAACGCTTTAAAATAACAGCACTTCCAGACCAGCCTTTAATGGCAAAAAAACGGCATAGCACACGCTTTACATTGCCATCCAGAATAGCTTCTGACTGCCCCATTGATAAGCTTGCTATAGCCCCAGCCGTAGAACGACCAATACCAGGCAAATTAACAAGTTCAGCAACCGTCTCAGGAAAACGCCCCTCATACTCTTGCGCAATAGTAACCGCTGTTTTATGAAGATTTCTTGCTCGTGCGTAATAACCTAAACCTGACCAGTAATGTAGCACATCATCTAACGGTGCTTTTGCCAAGGCCTCAATGCTTGGAAAATGCTGAATAAACCGCTCAAAGTACGGTATGACAGTTGTCACTTGCGTTTGTTGCAGCATGATCTCAGATAACCAGACACGGTATGGCTCAGGCGGTAACTGCCAAGGTAAGCTTTTCCTGCCGTGTAGATCATACCAATCTAAAACAAGGGCCTGGAAATACTCAGGCCCTATCGAAAGCTCTAAAGCTTGCTCGGTTAAAACAGGCTTTTTAATAAATCACCCGCTGGACCTTTTAATTTCTCCCCAATTTTCTCATCGAGTTTTTCTTTTAGTTCTGCCTTCTTTTCTTCAACTTTCTCTTTTTGTGTCGCGAGCACAATCGCTTGCGCATCGAGCTGAATACTTGGTTCTGCGAATGTTCCAGACACATTCACCGGAATCAGCATATTTTTAAGGTCTTTTGCATCTGCTTGCTCGGCTTCACTCAATGCTTTTGTCCGTTGCAAAGTTAATTGATAATCTAGTTTCTCAGTAACTAAATGTGCAGTCCCTTTGCCCTTAATATTAATTACAGGAGAGGCTAGCAATAAATCTTGGTTCTTAACCAAACCATTCGTTATTTGCGCCGTTCCAGACATGTTTGCAAAGGCTGTTTCACCGGTACCTTGAACTGCCAGTGCAGACATATCGCCCTTAAATACCGCTTCCCCTTGCTTTATTAATGCCGCGATATCAATACCTTTTAGCGTGCCGTCCTCAAAACTAAACTGTGCAGTACCATTTAGTGCTGACTTAAATGCAGGCACTGTATTACCCTGTGTGGTTAACGCTGCTTTTATATTGGCCACGCCAGAGATCTTAGATTCCCCCATTAGATCAATCATCAATGGTTCAATATTAACCCCCGACACCTGCTCTTTGAGGCTAATACGCGGAGTGTTTTGGCGTGCATCAACCGTTGTTTTACCCGCATAGCTACCGTTATAAAATTTCTTAACGCTCTGCTCTGAATTTAACACACCATTTTTTGCAACAACTTTTACACTGGCTTCCTGCGCTGTTAAACCATTAACAAGCAACGATTGCACCTTAAACAAACCATTGATGTTTAAGTCTCGAATGGTTTGCACGGGAATTAACGCTGCAGCCGCAGGGGGCGGAACAGATGCACCACTGCCGCTTTTACCATTGCTATCATTTGCCGCTGTTTTGGGTAGATAATGATCGACATTTATCGTATCAATCGCTAAATCAAAGACGACTGCCGGCTTATCAAAATTATTAACGGATGCATTACCTGATAAGGTGGATTCATCAAACTTAATCGTTACTGGATTTAGGGTTAGGCTACCCTGCCCTTCTAAATCAGCAATCAAGTTAGTGGCTATATCAACCCTCATCGCACCATTTGGAACAGGTTCTCCTGCCGCATCAATCGCTAGCGTCAAGCCTTGGAAATCAAATTTATTGAGCGCTGAATTAATAAGCAAGTCACCATTGAGCTTCATGCGCACAGTCGCTTTTGGCTTACTGCTATCGACAGTAAATGCTAAATCAATACCCATTGGCGAGCCTATCGATAAAGCATCTGTGGTTAAATCTAAATCAGCAAGATGGTATTGCTCACCTTTGCTAGCATCATCCCACATAATATTTGCATCTATAATTTGTAGCCCTCCAATCGCTATAGCACCCAAAGCTGCGCCCGAGGCTTCATCCGCACCAATATCACTCGATTTTTCGTTACTGTCCACCGATGGTGAAGCCATATCATCCCAGTTGGTTTTACCTGTGCCGTCCTTAGCAAGGTTTAAATACAGCCCATTTAAAACAACCGTACTCACCTCAACTTTCCGACTGAGCAACGGTAACAATTTAACTTTTACACTCGCTTCTTTAATGTCTGCAAAGTGATCCGCTTTAAAACCCGCCGCATTACTCAAACTAACATCATTAATACCGATCCCGATCCAAGGAAATATGGACAAGCTAAGGTCACCATTTATCGATAAATCACGCCCTGTTTTTTCTTTAACAACCGCTTGAATCTCTTCACGGTAATCATTCGGGTCGACAACCAGCGGCACAACAATAATAGCGGCAAGCAATAATAAAATTAACCCACCAAAAATTTTAAATAATGTTCCCATAACCTTTACTCCCTTTAAGCATCCATTTCATATATTGAGATAGTAGCAAGCTTTTATTAAAACAGCATGAATGAATATCATTAATTACGCTGTCAACAATCGCTCCATTTCAGCCAGTTCTTCCTTTGAGTCACTCAGTGTTTGCAAGGTATTGTCTGGGCCTAACTCACCTAAATTCAACTTCTGAAAAGCAGCTATTTTAAACAACGGCGGACACTCCCTAAATTCAGCCGTTCCAATGGCCGCATGGACGCGTGCAATTAACACCAGTTCTGCCAGCCCCGCTGTCTCATTATCTAACAACCAGTTCTTTCGACTATTAACTACATCAACCATTTCATCAAAACCCCATTGCTTCATAATCATCGCCCCAACTTTAGGCGCCAGCGTATCAATACACATTCTTCTCTTCTGAGGGTCTTGTAAAATATCTGGGTACTCCTCTAATGTAGCTAAAATAGATGGTACGCCAATATCTTGAAACAGGCCCGCCAGCATTGCATCGCCCGGCGTCACCCCTTTCACCTGTCCTGCTAAAAAATATGAGATCACCGCCACCTTCGTAGAGAGCTTATAAGCCTCTTTGATATACCCCTCAATTTGCTTATTCGGCGAACGAAAAACGGATCTCGACAAAAAACTAAGGGATAATTGATACGTTTCCCGCATTCCCATTCGTGCAACGGCTTGCTCAACACTTTTAGGCGGCACTCGAGTCATAAATCGCAAACTACGCGAGGTTTTAAGAATAAATCCCGACAAACCCATATCACTCTCAATCACCTTCGCAAACATCTTTGCATTACCATTTGGGTGATTTAACGCCGATAAAATTTTAATTCCAACATCCGGTATCGCCGGTAATAAAGATTTGTTTTTACAAACTTTTTGAAAAATCTCCTCGTATTCCCCTTCCATCATTCCCTTTCCCTATAAAACTGACAATATTTGCTCTATTTTTGGTTAAAAAATAGGTAAAATCAACCGATTAGATGTATTATTTCCAGCCTTTTATTAATTTTCAAATTTACGCCAACACTCGCGTAAACAAAGAACGGACTTAACATGAGCTCAATTCAAACAGACAACACAAGAATTCTTAGCATGCAGGAAATTATTTCTCCTGAACAGCTGCATAAAAACTTGCCCATTACTGACAGCGCTGCTAAAACGACCGCCTTGACCAGAGAAGCCATACACAACGTATTGCATGGCGAAGATGATCGTTTGTTAGTGGTTATCGGCCCTTGCTCAATCCATGATACAAAAGCCGCTTTAGATTATGCCTCGCGATTAAAGCCTTACATCGACAGCTTATCTGACGACCTGATTATCGTGATGCGTGTGTATTTCGAAAAGCCACGCACAACAGTCGGCTGGAAGGGGCTGATTAACGACCCAGACCTTAATGAAAGTTTTGATATCAACAAGGGCGTTCATATAGCACGTGAATTGTTATTAACGCTTAACTCTCAAGGCGTTTCCGCAGCAACCGAATATCTAGATTTAATTACGCCCCAATACGTGTCCGACCTGATTGCTTGGGGCGCTATTGGCGCTAGAACCACCGAAAGCCAAACACACAGAGAGCTATCATCTGGCCTTTCCTGCCCAGTCGGCTTTAAAAATGGTACTGACGGCACCGTTAAAGTCGCCATTGATGCGATAGGTGCAGCAGTGCGGCCACACCACTTTTTATCAGTCACTAAACAGGGCCGCTCCGCTATTTTTAAAACAGCCGGCAACGAAGATTGTCATTTAATCTTACGAGGTGGCAAAAGCCCTAATTACGACGCTGAAAGCGTTGACGCGGCTGCCAACGAATTAGGCAAAGCTGGTGTTAATTTACACATGATGATTGACCTGAGCCACGCCAATAGTAGTAAGCAACACGAGCGCCAAATGCTAGTAGGTGCAGATGTCGCCAAACAAATTGCCGGTGGCGATATGCGCATTAGTGGCGTTATGATTGAAAGTCATTTAGTCGCTGGCCGACAAGACCAAGTAGAAGGACAAGAGCTCGTGTATGGCCAGAGCATTACCGATGCATGTATTAATTGGGATGATAGCGTTCAATTACTAGAAGAGTTAGCGGCTGCCGTGCGTTCTAGGCGCGAAGGTAAGCTAGATACAGCAAACGATTAATTTTTAAACACGCTCATGAACATTCAACTTAACGGTGACAATTTTAGTTGTGAAGAAGGCTCAACTCTAGAGCAACTTATCACCCGGATGGGTTTAGCTGGCAAACGCATTGCCATTGAGCTTAACGAAGAAATAAAGCCCGCCGACCAATTTAATAATATTCAACTGAAAGAAGGAGATACTGTGGAAGTCGTACAAGCCATTGGTGGGGGTCAGCCAGACGACCTGATTATAGCTGGTCAAACATTCTCTTCAAGGCTTTTAGTGGGTACTGGAAAATACAAAGACATGGCGGAAACACAAGCCGCCATTGAAATGAGCGGGGCAGAAATTGTTACCGTTGCTATTCGCAGAACAAACATCGGCCAAAACCCTGGTGAGCCTAACTTACTCGACGTTATCTCCCCTGATAAATACACAATTTTACCCAATACTGCCGGCTGCTTTACCGCTAAAGACGCACTACGAACGTGCCGTCTTGCTCGTGAGCTCCTCGGTGGGCATAAACTCGTCAAACTAGAAGTGCTTGGGGATGAGAAAACCCTTTTTCCCGACATTACCGCCACCCTAGAATCCGCTGAAATTTTAGTGAAAGAAGGCTTCGACGTAATGGTTTATACCAACGATGATCCTATCATCGCCAAACGGCTAGAAGAAATGGGCTGCGTTGCCGTCATGCCATTAGCAGCACCAATAGGCTCAGGGCTTGGTATTCGCAACCCATACAACATTTTAACCATTATCGAAAATGCTAACGTGCCCATTATTGTCGATGCTGGCGTCGGCACTGCGTCTGATGCTGCCATTGGTATGGAGCTGGGCTGTGACGGCATTTTGATGAACACCGCCATCGCCCATGCAAACAACCCCGTATTGATGGCCTCGTCCATGAAAAAGGCTGTACAGGCTGGTCGTGAAGCATTTCTAGCTGGCCGCATGCCTCGTCGTCGATACGCTTCCGCTTCCTCGCCGTTAGATGGTTTAATTTAATCAAATTTCACCTATGAGCGAGAAGAGCAACCCCGATTTTTTGCGGCGTATTCGCAGCTTTGTAAAACGCGAAGGCCGTTTAACCCCAGGACAAGAAACCGCCATTAAAACCGGCTGGCCCTTGTACGGCTTAGACTCAACCGTACGCATTAACCCTGTCGCACTGTTTGGTAATAACCACCCTATAACGCTAGAAATAGGCTTCGGCAACGGTGAAAGTTTAGCCACCATGGCTGAAAACAATCCAGATAGAAATTTTATCGGTATTGAAGTTCATCGCCCCGGTGTTGGGCATTTATTGCGCATCATTCTTGAAAAGAAACTGAGTAATATTCGCTTGTTTGATACCGATGCTATTGAAGTGCTTCAGCAGGCCATTCCTGAACACAGCCTAGATTGTGTGCAACTCTTTTTCCCCGACCCTTGGCATAAAAAACGTCACCATAAGCGGCGAATCGTGCAAACAGAGTTCTTAAATCTCATTCACTCGACACTTAAAACAGGCGGGCGATTTCATGCGGCAACTGATTGGGAAAATTATGCCGAACATATGATGAGCACCCTAAACGCCCACCCGGGCTTTACTAACTCAACTGAGCCTAATTATGCCGAGCGGCCAGAGTACCGGCCATTAACTAAATTTGAAAACCGTGGCTTACGCCTTGGTCATGGCGTATGGGATATGATTTTTTTAGCTGACGCTATTAAATAACCGCCCCGCGTACGCTTTGCTCTTCAGGTAAACTTGGTGATTTAATCTCATTACAAATCAGCTGAAGTTCCTCTAATTGAGTTGTCAAACTCACTTCTAAGGCTTTATTCTTTGCCACCTTAGCCTCTAGCTCCTCGTGGCCAGCTGCAACATTTCGTAAGCTGTCTAGCTTACTATCCATAAATATTTTGTGCTCATTCACTTCCCTAATCAAATTAGATAAGCCTCTAGCTTTCCAGCGCTTAACATCCGCATGTGCTTCCTTGAATATTACAATCGCTTGTTCACCGATAGTGTCAACAAATCGCTTCGTTAAAGCACTTTGCTCTGTCAACACAGCCTCGGAACTACCGCAAAACTCTAAACCATCTTGAAGCACTTGATCTAATCGTCGTTGATACACTTTAATATCGAAACGTGCCGCTTGCTCAACATCAAGTTTATGCTCATCTTTGAAGCGTTTATAGATAGCATCCAATAATTTAACGCTTGCCTGTGTCGTGTCCAATGTTTCATTTAGCAATGAGTTCAGGCCCTCAAAACTATTTTTCATGCCCTGACGAATACCAATAATCGTCCAGCTTTTAGCCATTTTCTCACGCCCTTCATCAATAATACCCGACACCCGCTCTGGGTTTACAACCTCCAGTAGCTCAGTTATTTGGGTGTAAAAGCCATTCCGGCTGGTTTTCAAGTAGGCTAGATCTTTATTGTAAGCCGTCTGCTCTTTTCGCGTTTCAAGCAATAATGCAGCGGTCACTGATTCATTCTTATTACAAAACCCATTTAATTCATTTGTATGATTTACCAGTTTCTGCAGCCGACTGGTCGTGCTATTGCGAGCCAGCTCTATACTATCTAAAATCTCATCAATCACCTTATGCTGAAGGATCTCTTTTTGTGAACTTAAAATTCTATCGGATAAAAAGTTCTCTAAACCAGATAAGCGGCTCATCGACAAAGCCTGCTCATCATCCTTAATTTTGGCAATCAGTGCTTGCTTTGCTGATAAGGCAAAAATAGCCTGCTCATCTAATTCCAACAAGCGCGCTGTTTCCAATGTTTGCTTATGAATCGATTGAATCCAATCATCATCGCTCATTAATTCGTCATTCAATGTATCAATCTTGTTAAGCACCACTGCTAAACCGTGTGGGTGCTTACTTCTATACACTTGAATATGCTGCTCCCACATCGCCATATCACTTTGCGTAACACCTGTGTCGGCGGCTAAAACAAAAATCATCGCCTGTGCATTAGGCAGCATACTTAAGGTAAGCTCTGGCTCGCTACCCAGTGCATTTAGGCCGGGGGTATCTAATACCGTCAAGCCTTTTTCTAACAACGGGTGTGGGAAACTAATTAAGGCATGACGCCACGAAGGGATTATTGCCTCATCCTCACCGTCTTTACCTGCAAGGCCAAGCGTTTTAGCATGCTCAGCTGATACTGTTTTAGTCTTTAGTAGCTCCAAAAAACTATCTTGCATTTTTTCAGGTGAATCACAATCAAGCTCGATATGCGTCCAATGGCTAGGGTCTTTTTTATAGTCTTCTATAGATTTATCACTTGAACGAGTTTCAATATCTAACAGGCGAAGGTAAGGTGCTTGTTCGGCGTCATAAAAGAGTTCTGTCGGGCACATCGTCGTACGGCCGGGGCTAGATGGTAGTAAACGAATCCCCGCTGATGAGAAAAATAGGGCATTAATCAACTCTGTTTTACCACGCGAAAACTCGGCAGCAAAAGCGATTGTAATATTATCTTTTTCCAGCAAGCGTAAATTCTTAATCAACATGAGCTCAGTCTCGCTCTCACTAAGGCTCGCATCATCTAGCCAGTGCTGATAAGCGTGTATCGACTCAGCCATTGACTGCTTCCACAGATCATAACTACGGAGTTGTGTATCAAGATTCATTTATTAATCACTCATTATGAAGACGTTTATTCCACCCACGTTTTCAAGAGTATAGATGATTATTTAAAAAATTCTGCTGGGAACTGTGATGGCTTCCACACACTGATGCGTTTGCGCCGGCTGCGTTTACCGTTGATGATGTCAATATCAGATTTTTTTACACCAAATAACGTCGATAAAAAGTGAATCAGTTGCTTATTCGCCTCTCCATCGATAGGTGGAGCCTTTAACGCAATTTTAACGGCCTTATCATGCAATCCTATAAGCCTGTCTCTACTCGCTCGCGGCTGCAAAAATACGTTAAAGATTAAGGAATCACCCTTCCAGCTATAATATTCAGTCGATCTCTTATCATCGATCACAGCTCATAACACCTGTTTCCAAATACGTAGCAAGCTACATAAACAACCCGTTTTATACATTAAAGCACTGACCCGCTCGCTATCACATCAATGCAAAAAGAGGTGGTAGTAGTAACATTTTTACGACTTGCAAGGCTAACAAGGCCACAATCGGGCTTAAATCCATTCCCCCCATCGGTGGAATTAATCGCTGAAAGGGTTTCATCACAGGCTCTGTTATTTTATACAGTAAACTAACAACTGGGTTGTGCGCACTAGGGTTAATCCAGCTGATAATAACCGTCGCAAAAATACTATAAATAAAGACATTAATAATGCTGCTAATCAGCTCCGTCAGGCTCCAAATAAACACAACCCAAACGTTGAGCTGCCCAGCCATCGCCAAAAACCCCAAACCCATTTGCAACAACAACATTAACGCAAGTGCCGATAAATTAACGCCATTAACTGTTGGAAAAACCGGCTTTAACAGCTTTAGAGGCCCTTGCGTTGCCCTAATAATAAAGCTAGACACGGGGTTTCTGGAATCCGCTCCCGTATACTGCAATAACACCCTAAGAATGAGTATAAAGATATACGCACCAACTAAAGAGTTAATGATGAGCATCAATGGGTTAGATAAGTAGCCTGCTGGCATCACTCGCCTCCTAATTCATCAGATAATTCAATCGAACGCTCTTTTGCTGCCAGCACCGCTGTTTGCAAAATATCGCTCAGCCCCTGCTCTTTCATCACGCCAAGAGCACGCTCTGTTGTCCCACCTGGCGAGGTCACCCGCTCACGTAACACCCCCGCCGTCTCCGTAGATTCCAACGCCATTTTTGCAGCACCCAAAGCCGTTTCCTGGGTTAATAACTGCGCCGTTTTTTGACTTAAGCCCGCTTCAATGCCAGCTGCCTCTAGCGCCTCCATCATCATAAAAAAGTACGCAGGCCCACTACCCGATAAAGCCGTAACCGCATCCAACTCACTTTCATCTTCCACCCAAACGGTTACTCCAACGGCACGTAACAACGATTCAACTTGATCCTTTTGGCTGATATTAACTTGGCCACTTGCATATAACCCTGTTGCACCCGTTTTAACCAACGCCGGTGTATTAGGCATACACCGAACGATTGGAAAATCACCACCTAACCATCGGTCTAGTGCATCAACTCGAATACCCGCCGCAATAGAAACAACGACTGGCTTTTTATCCTTTATCGCCAGCCCCGCCGCTTCTGCTACTGGTTGCATATGTTGCGGTTTTACCGCTAATACTAAAACATCCACATTAGCTGCTAACATGCCGCTGTCTTGCGTATTATTAATACCAAATTTTTTACTTAAATAGGCCAACTTCTCAGCATCTAAATCAGTCACCGTAACCTTATCAGCAGGATAACCATTACTCACAAGACCACCAATCAAACTAGCGGCCATATTTCCGCCACCAATAAATCCAATCTGCTGTGTATTCATATTCTCACTTCACCTTAAAAAACATACATTCCATTAAACCGTATTCTTAACCCTTGCGCCAAAAATCGCGGCCCCAATTCTCACCATCGTTGAGCCTTCTGCAATAGCCGGCTCCAAATCACCGCTCATCCCCATCGACAGAGTGTCTAGCTGAATATTAAACGACTCATTAATCTTTTCTTGAGCCTGTGCCAGCCTTTTAAACGCATCACGTTGCTCATCAGTTGATTTATGCACTTTAGGAATAGCCATAAGCCCACGTAACTTAACATTTTTCAGTGCCAATATTGGCTCAATCACATTCGGCAACTCATCCAAATAAAAACCCGACTTTGTATCTTCCTCATCAATATTCACCTGCAAACAAATATTCAATGGCGCTAAGTTAATCGGCCGTTGCTGATCTAAACGCACGGCAATTTTCAACCGATCAACACTATGCACCCAACTAAAGTAGCGCGAAATATCTCGTGTTTTATTCGACTGAATAGGCCCAATAAAGTGCCACGTAATATCAAAATGCGCCAATAACTGCTGCTTTTTAAGCGCCTCTTGTAGGTAATTTTCACCAAAATCGCGCTGTCCAGCCTTGTATAGCGCCACCACATCATTCGCTGGGCGGGTTTTACTCACCGCAAGCAATCTCACTGGCAAGGGTCGCTCACCCACTAAGTTTGCAATAAGCGTTTGTTGCGCAAAGTACCGCTGTAATAAAGGAAGCATTATTTGGATTTCCTGCCTATACTTGAAATAGAGACTAGATTTACAAGCACTAACGATAGTGTTATTTTCTAGTTCATTCATTATACAAATAACTAAGCTCACTAGGGTAAACGGATTTAAGACATGGATATTTCAGATTTATTAGCCTTTAGCACCAAAAATAACGCCTCGGACTTACACCTTTCAGCTGGCTTACCGCCCATGATTCGTGTCGATGGTGATATTCGCCGAATCAATATGCCTGAACTTGAACACAAAGAAGTTCACAGTATGATTTATGACATCATGAACGATAAGCAGCGGCGAGATTTCGAAGAATTCCTCGAGGTCGATTTTTCGTTTGAATTGCCTGGCACCGCCCGCTTTCGTGTCAATGCTTTCAACCAAGATCGTGGCGCTGCCGCCGTTTTTAGAACCATTCCAGTCGACATTCTCACCCTAGAAGACCTTAACTGCCCGCAATCCTTCAAAGAAATCATCAACGTACCTCGTGGTATTGTGCTGGTGACAGGGCCAACAGGCTCTGGCAAATCCACCACGCTAGCGGCGCTAATGGATTACAAAAATGACAATGTATACGAACACATTCTAACCATTGAAGACCCCATCGAATTTGTACACAAAAGTAAAAAGTGCTTAATTAATCAGCGTGAGGTACATAAACACACACACGGCTTTAGTGAAGCCTTACGTGTCGCGCTACGTGAAGATCCCGACATCATTCTTGTGGGTGAAATGCGAGATCTAGAAACCATTCGCTTAGCCCTAACCGCCGCAGAAACGGGGCACTTAGTCTTCGGTACACTACACACCAGCTCCGCCGCTAAAACCATTGACCGAATTATTGACGTCTTCCCAGAAGGTGAAAAAGGCATGGTACGCTCCATGTTATCGGAATCACTTCGCGCCGTTATCGCACAAACATTGATGAAAAAAATTGGTGGCGGTCGAATCGCCGCATGGGAAATCATGACCGGTACCGCAGCGATTAGAAACCTGATTCGTGAAGATAAAATCGCACAAATGTATTCCACCATTCAAACCAGCCGTAAAGACGGCATGCAGACACTCGACCAGCACCTAACAGAACTTGTTCAAGCAGGATTAATTACTCGACAAGATGCCCGCATGAAAGCGGCCGATAAAAAAGCATTCAGCTAGCCAATAAGGAGAAAAACACATGGATTTTGATGCACTGTTACAACTCGTCGTTCATAAAAAAGCGTCTGATTTATTTATCACCTCTGGCTGGGCGCCCACCATTAAAGTGAATGGTTCGCTTCAACAAGTCTCAAAAACTCGCCTCAGCGCCAGCCAGTCTTTAGACATCGTCAAAAGCATCATGTCTGAAGACCAGAAAAAAGAATTTGAAGACACCAAAGAATGTCAATTTGCCATTCAACGCCCAGACATTGGTCGCTTTCGTGTCAGCGCATTTATTCAAAAGGATCATGCCGGCATGGTATTACGCCGAATTGAAACCACCATACCAACTAGCCAAGAGCTTAACTTACCGCCCATTTTAGATGAATTAGCAATGACAAAACGTGGGTTAATCATCTTCGTAGGCGCAACAGGTACCGGTAAATCCACCTCCTTAGCCGCCATGGTTGGCTACCGTAATAGAAACAGCTCTGGCCACATCATCACCATAGAAGACCCCGTTGAATATGTGCATGAACATGCCGGTTGCGTTATTACTCAACGTGAAGTGGGCATTGATACCGAATCCTACGAAGTGGCACTTAAAAACACCCTTCGCCAAGCACCTGACGTAATCCTAATTGGTGAGATTCGTAGCCGCGAAACCATGGAACACGCCATGACCTTCGCCGAAACAGGCCATTTGTGCCTATCCACTTTACATGCCAATAACGCCAACCAGGCACTCGACCGTATCATCAATTTCTTTCCAGAAGAAGCACACAAGCAGCTTTTCATGGATTTATCACTTAACCTAAAAGCCATGATTGCCCAACAATTAGTTCCAACCCTTGATGGCAAATCACGTAAGGCCGTTATTGAAATTATGATCAATACGCCGCTCGCCTCCGATTTCATCCGAAAAGGCGACATCCATAAGATAAAAGAGTTAATGAAAAACTCAACCGAACAAGGCATGCAAACCTTCGACCAAGCACTATACGCCTTCTACGCCAGCGGTGATATTAGCTACGAAAATGCCATTAACTACGCCGACTCCAGTAACGAAGTACGCTTAATGATCAAACTCGGTGATGCAAAAGCCAAGTCATCATCCAATGATGATGACGATAGTGACGACGGCATGGAATTGATTGATAATTATGATGGCTAGGTTATAGGCTTTCGTATGGCTGCTCAACTGCGCTTTCGTAGGTTGGGCTGCGCTTTTAAGCCCAACAAAACACTCTTCAATACCTATATTTCCTCAATTTATGGGCTTGACGTGTTGGGCTTCTTGCATCAGCCCAACCTACGTTTTCCCTCGCTACCTGATTAGGCTCTATTTGTAGGTTGGGCTGCGCTTTTTAAGCCCAACAATGCCTTTACCAACACTCATCCGGAAGCTGCTCATTACTTTCGTTAAGGGTCATACGTAAACAGCTCGTATCTAATAACTGGTTCCCCTGTGGAACAGCCACAAGGGTGTATAAATTCGTTGTATTTGTCGTTACGCTAACAGTGTAGTGCCCCTCTAAAGACTCCGTCCCATCCCAAACATTTGGCAATGTTGTATAGCTACTATTATTAGCCCGCCATTTCTCCTGATTAAGCTGCATATCCAACAACGCATGCTTAGCATCTGATCGCCGTGCTTTTTGCGAATACCCTGTATAAGCTGGCATCGCTATCGCAGCCAACACACCAATAATCACCACCACAATCATCAATTCTATTAAGGTAAATCCGTACGAAGGTTTTTTAATCATGGCGCAGCTCCTGTGCTTTCAATGGCATGTAGTTTAATAAAAAATAAGTCATTAACTCGAAAAATAGCACACAAAACGATAAACGGCTATTTTATCAAGACAAGCGGTATATCATAATCCTAGCATCACCACTATACTTAACCACAACTAGGAGAACTTTGTAGATGGATCGAAACACACAAAAAGGTTTTACGCTTATTGAGCTGCTTATTGTAGTAGTGATATTAGGTATTTTGGTGGGACTGGCTGCGCCATCCATGTTTAGTATTATAGAAGGGCGTAAGCTTAAAGGGGCAGCGGAAAATTTCCAAGTTGACCTAATGTTTATTAAAACTGAGGCCATTAAAAGAAATACGCCTGTCAGAATTTATTATAAATTTGACTCCGTCGACACCTCAAAATGGTGCTATGGAATGAAAGTCAATGCCGCTTGCGATTGTTTTCAAGCCGATTCTTCGCAAGCTGATTACTGTGAAATTGATGACGTGAAGAAAGTGGTTAACCAAGCTGATTATGGCAACAATGTGTTAATAAAAAATGACGATGTTAATTTTTCAAGTGACCAAGTTTCTTTCACTCCATTACGAGGCCAAGCAAACCAAGGCAGTGTCGAGTTTGAATTAGCCGATGGCAGGAGTATTAAAACTATCGTTAACCGCCGTGGGAGAGTCATGATTTGCTCTGACAGCGGTATGGGATTCGAGGACTGCCCTCCATGATAAATACAAAAAAACAAACCGGCCTAACTCTTATCGAAATGATGATCGCCATGGTGCTTGGCTTATTCGTCACGGCCGTTATCATCACGGTATTTTCAACTAACGTGCGCTCTAGCACAGAAAACATAAAAATGATTCGTCTTAATCAAGAATTAAGAGGTGTTATGACGATGATGGTGGATGAATTAAAAAGGCACGGATATTCATCTGTAAGCACCAATGCCGATTTTATGAATGACTTTAATATTGATTCAACTTGCGTTCGTTATTCTTACGATGAAATTAACCGCGACCCATCAGGGTCAGAAGTTGACGGTGAACAAGATACTGATGAACGCTTTGGCTTTAAATTAGAAAATAACACTATTATGTGGACTCGAAGTGGTGGAGATGTCGGCGCCACAAAAGGAACCCCCGATTGTGACAATGGAGTATGGGAATCTTTAACTATAGTTAACATTGCAAGCATTACTGCCCTTAAATTTGATCCGGCAGGTAGTGTCAACACTGGCGGCCTACCAGGGTCAGGTGTAGTGAACGCTCTAACAACCACTACTGGCGTTAGTGTTTATGAGATCACCATTACACTTACCGGCGCCACTGACTTGCCACATACCGACCCACAAAGAACCCTTATCGAAACCATTCGAATTAGAAATGAAGATGCCAAGTAAAACCCCCTTAACAATTGAGAGGCCTACTGTGACCCTTTTTCAAAGCTCAACTACGCCAAAAAACCAACGTGGTGCAGTTGTTTTACTCGTATCCATCCTTTTATTAATTGGGGTCACCCTTATCACTATATTCGCTGCACGTGTTGGCGTAATGGATCAGCGCATATCTGCAAATGAATATAGACATAAAGAAGCACAAGCGGCTGCAGACGCAGGATTAGAGCAAGCCGCCGCATTTATTAGCCAAAACCCTGATTTATATTCAGGCACAGGTGGTGGCTGGAGTGATTGCACTACCAGCAACGCTCTACAAGATACATTCCCATGCACGAGTGGCGGCACGCCATATGAAAGTGTATATAGCACAGTGTCCGGCACTATTATTAGCCCTCTAAACTACATGGTTACATTAGATAGTGGAATAAAATCAGATAGCTACCTTGTATTTACCACCTCCGCATCAACCGGAAACATACTTACCGCTGTTGGCAAGGGCTCAAGCTTGGACGGCACAGGAGATGCCTTTGCACAAGTTTCATATGCACAAGTAACTATCGGTATTCCTGGAGACATCCCGCCCATTGTTGCTTCATACCTTGATGTTAACGGTAACTTTACTATTGTGGCTGACCCTCATGCTGGCATTAATGATGGCGTGCCTATTTCAGGGTGGACAGCAACGTTAGATGGAACAAGCACTGGTAGCTGGCAAACCTGCCATCTAGGGTCATTCAAAAATGGTACGGAGCAGTGTTCAGATTATACCGATGCAACTTCAACTAACAATACCGGTTGGGGTGGCTGTGCCTGCGAAGATAACTTAAGTGAAAATGGCGCTCCAAGTTATGATTTATTTGAGGATAAAGACAACTTTCCTGATGATGTGTTTGGGTATGTTTTTGGTGGGGCGACCGAGACCGCCATACGCGACGCCGCTCTTAAAGTTGACCACGTATTTAACGATTGCACTGATCTGGAAAGTGTAGATTTATCAACTAGCAAGATTGTTTGGATTGATGGCCCCTGTACTATTCCTGGTGATGTCGGGGACCAAACAAACCCTATCATTCTAATAGTGACTGGTTTATTAAAAATAAACGCGTCACATCACGTGTGGGGTCTGTTAGTAACACTTGATGAAATGCAGCTCTCCGGTGGCCCAACAATCCACGGCTCTATAATCACCGACTCTAACACTAAGCTCACAGCCGGCGGCTACACACAAGTTTACGACCCTAAGGTACTAGAAGCACTGACGGAAGACACTTTGATTAGTGAATTGAGTAAAATAAAATATAGCTGGAAAAACTACAGCAATTAAAACTTTTAGGTAACTATTATGAAGAGCACAAAAACATTTTATCAAAAAGGTTTCTCACTAGTAGAAGTGATGATTGCAGTCTTAGTATTAGGCGTTGGCATACTAGCAGTATCTAAATTACAGGGAACTCTTATAAAAAGTGGCGCGGATGCTAACGAACGTTCCACTGCTGCAAGTCTCGTTCAGCGCAAAGCAGATGATTTACGTCGTTTCATCCATATTACAACGTCCGATGCTGGTGTTCCCAATATATGGAGCGACACCATCAATTCGCCGGTTTCTGTTGCTTACAATCATATTGCTTCAAATGAAGGGGGGTTGATTGCCTACGGCTCAACTATGGTTGGCAGTATTGAGTACAAGCTAGGATGGGCTGTTAAGGATTACTACTATTCAGGCACTGATGCTAAAGCAACGACTGTTCCTTCCGGTGCTTCCTTTCCAAATTTTAAAATGGCTCACATCAAAGCCACTTGGGACTCGGCATCCTCTCTTAATAACGTTGTTTCATTTGACACTATTATTGAAGCCTATAAACCTTCTTCTACAGCTCTCGATACCAGCCCAACTACGGGTGGAACTGGACCTGTTATTCCTTATGACCCTCAGCAACAGCCTGATGTTGTACCCATCACGCTTAATGTTGATGGGGTAAAAAAAGAGACTACTAAACCATTGCCTGATTTAAGTAAAAAAGGCTTTAGTACCCTAGTTAAGTTCGAGACTGTAAGCTATAACAACAGTTTAGATACGGTAAGAAGGGAAGAGTTTCAAACTCTTGTGTGTCGCTGTTCGGGTGCCTCAACTAATAGTAGCCAAATTTATGGTATTACTACTTGGGATGACACTGATGAAAAAATCATTGATATCACTACTACTCGAGGCAATACTATAACCAAAACAAACGTTGATGACGGCGGAGGCGAAAAACAAAACCCGCTTTGCTTCACTTGTTGTAAAGATGGAAACCATCTTAGTGGTGATTTCAAGGTCTGTCGAACAAAGCGAGTAGATGGGGTCCTTCGATTGTTTGACCCTTGGAAAATGATTGCTTTTAATGTTATTCCAGCAACATATTTCAATGATGAAGGCGGCAAAGCAGGTATGACCAGCCTCTTGCAACAAGACAATATAACTTTATATTCAAATTATACATCCAGTCTAATACGTAACGTACTTACTACCAATTCCGATACCAGTGCCTTCAACAGTTACACTACTGTTGATAATACTTTTATAGACAACACATCTTTGTTTACCAACGGAAGTATTGATCATGCTGCTTTTGACAAAAGTGCAGGCGATACAATTCAAGCTCGAGCTATCTATCTTGACTTCCCTCCAGATGGAATCTACACAAAAATCGAAAACCAAACAACGCTGTATACCCCTGCAACTGTACCTTTAGACCGAATACCCTTTTATGAAGTAAATATGACTGAATTATCAGGCTGGGTACCCAACCCTGGAAATGACACTAGCACTTTTGCTGGGACATATACAGGTGAGCATACTGACAGTAATTGTAGCAATACAAAGAACTGTGTTACTGATGAAATACTAGACGATGCTGGGTCGTACTCGCGAGGAGAGTTTAATGCAAAGAAAATCGAGTCTGTTACAGTAAAATCTAATATATTTACAAGCTCCGATGGCGTTATTGATCGAGACATAACTCCCGGAAATATCGTAACTGAATCTTCCGCAGATTTAACTGTTAACTAGAAAATCAAGGGGTCCGAAATCAAGGGGTCAGATACTGTCTTAAAAAACAAGCCTAAATGGTCTATCAAGAATCAAGGGATCAGCCAGCTTGATTTAAAGAATCAAGGGGTCGAATCAAGGGGTCAGCCAGCTTGATTTAAGCCCTCTCATCCGTTAAAGTTAGTAGAATCAAGGGGTCATATATGGACACGCGGTTAAAAACAACTTTTAATTCATTCATATTGACCTTTCATGACGGTTCCTTTAGTTTTTTTGATGTTAAAACAGATTGATCAGCAGTCATATATTCGGCTCTTAAGTTAGGTCAGTACTGACCTATAGCCATGATGAAAACCGCATACCTACACCTTATCAGCCAGACGGTGTTTATCACCATGACCCCATTCAGGTCTCGTAGGTATCGGTCTAACCTGTTAATACATCAAACTTGCCACATCGGAACGGTTAATCTTTAAATTCAAGTGATTAGTTTATAACAACATAGTCATGATCGTTGGCCATCACTGACCAAATAATACGCGCCATCTTATTAGCCAAGGCGACGGACGCTTTCTGTAAGCCTTTCTTGACTCTTAGTTTCTGAGAGAATCAAGGGGTCAGCCAGCTTGATTTAAGCCCTCTCATCCGTTAAAGTTAGTCTATCAAAATCAAGCAAAATCAAGGGGTCAGCCAGCTTGATCCTAAGGTTCTTGCTCAACTAATGGTGGTAATGCTTAGGAATAATAACCATCAGCTATGCTCAACATCTAGTAATTCTTGAAGAGCAACTTGAGCTGCTTGTTTATCCCTACTGCTCAATTGCCCTGCCTTACGAAGAACCAGTCTATCGTCTAATGTGAACAGCTTCATTCGTACTACTGAAGCCGATGGTAGGCCTGCTGCATCTAAATCTTGAATATTGGTATCTAACGGCCAATCTGAGTTATTAGCGCTAGTTATCATAGCTAACACGGATTGCCCCACCTTGCGATTAAATTTATTTTCATTTGATAGGACTAACGCTGGCCGCCTTTTTGTTGTTGTCCGGTCTGTAAATGGAAACGGTACAACGACGACATCAAATGCCTTAAAGGTCACTATATGCCTCTTCATCATTTTCCGTCATCCACTCGCTCAACGTGTTTTCTAGGCTTTGCGTGAAGGCTATATCTACCGCTCTTGCTCTACGTAAGTGAACCCCGTCTTTTTTTATATCAAAGGCAATTTCATCACCCATTTTCAAATGCAGTAGCTTTCTTACTGGTTCTGGTATTGTTGCTTGGTATTTTTTTGTTAGTTTACTCGTCGCTGTTTGCATAATAGTTCCTTTGCTTGTTGGTAATACTAGTATTACCCATTACTATATTGGGTAATTATAATCCATTCAGGCAATGTTGCAACAATCAAGATCAAGGGGTCAGCCAGCTTCAAGATCAAGGGGTCAGCCAGCTTCAAGATCAAGGGGTCAGCCAGCTTGATTTATGCCTTCTCATCCGTTAAAGTTAGTCTTATGGCTAGACTTCCTCGACTCGTGCTCCCTGATCAACCTTTGCATATAATGCATAGGGGTAATAATCGTCAAGACATCTTCAGTTCTGAGGGTGACATGATGAGGATTAAAGAAGATATTGAGCATGGCTTAAAAAAGTCGGGCTGTGCTTTACATGCCTACGTTATTATGACAAATCACTTACATTTGCTAATGACACCACCGAGCAAAGAGCAACTTGCAGTTTTTATGCAAGCGATGGCAAACCGGTATGTACGGTATTACAATGCTTTACATAATCGCACGGGGACCTTATGGGAAGGCCGCTTTAAATCTTGCATCGTGGACTCTGACTCTTACCTTTTTAGTTTATACAAATACATTGAAATGAACCCAGTGAAGGCTAATATGGTGACTAAGCCATCAGATTATGACTGGTCAAGTTACACTCATAATGCGCTGGGGGAAACCGATAAGTTAATTAGCGAACATGGCTTATATAAAGCGCTCGGCACGACTTCTGATGCCCGCTGTAAACACTACAATAAATTATTTAACCAGCTAGACATTTCCCAAACCCGTAAACAAATAACGAAGGCTACTATTGCGGGTGAAGCTTTTGGTAGCGAGGCCTTTCACCGTAAAATTGGCGCTTTAACAAACAGGGCCACTAAACTCTCAACACACGGAGGAGATAGAAAAAGTGAATCTTTCAAAAATCCAGCTGGCTGACCCCTTGATTTCTGCAAGCTGGCTGACCCCTTGATTTCTGCAAGCTGGCTGACCCCTTGATTTCTTCGAGGGCTACTATTGCGGGTGAAGCTTTTGGTAGCGAGGCCTTCCACCATAAAATTGGCGCTTTAACAAACAGGGCCACTAAACTCTCAACGCACGGAGGAGATAGAAAAAGTGAATCTTTCAAAAATCAAGCTGGCTGACCCCTTGATTTCTCCGCTCATTTTTTGGAGCTTATGCTGTTTGGCTGTTTTTTTGGTGTACGCACCCGGATGGTACGGCCCGTTTGTTTTTGATGATCAGTTAAATATTCTTGAGAACCCTGACGTTCCAATTCTCGCGCTTACTGAACAGGAAATTATTCAATCGGCACTTTCAAACGAAAGCGGTCCTTTAAAACGTATTATTCCTGCTCTCTCTTTTGGCTTAAATTATTATTTTGCTGATGGCTTTAAGTCTATCCATTTCAAACTCTTTAATATTGCTATTCATTGCATCAACTCTGGCTTAGTCTTTTGGCTACTGACCTTATTATGGCCTAGCATTTCCAATACAAATTGGGCAAAACAATCTCGCTTATCAAACCCTCAGTTGGCCTTTGCTGTGAGTGGGACGCTTATTTGGGCATTACATGCCTTTTTACTCACCAGTGTTTTATATGTTGTACAGCGCATGACCAGCATGGCGGGTATGTTTATGCTAATGGGTACATGTATTTATGTAGCTGGCCGTCTCTCGCTTGAGAAAGAACCGACAAAGGGCATATTATTAATGTGCTTGGGTTTAATTGCTGGTACGGCATTAGGTGCGGCCTGTAAAGAGAATGCGGCGTTGCTCCCTATTTATATAGGGGCTTTAGAGTTCACACTGTTGACTCAATTACGTTCTAACCAACAAACACTTAGAAAAGTCCGTTGGTTTTTTATTTTATTTCTTGGCTTACCTATTTTAGCTGGACTTTTTTATTGGTTGCAGCACCCTACTTTTATTACTGGCGGATACGGCGGACGGCCATTTACTTTTATTGAACGTGTTTTAACCGAACCGCGTGTCCTTTGGTTTTACCTATCAATGATTATCGTTCCAGATATTCAAACCATGGGCCTGTTTCACGATGATTTCAAACTTAGCTCTGACCTGTTTACTGTTTGGACGACGTTACCCAGTATTGTTGGCATTATTGTTTTATTAGTACTATCCATTGCTTGGCGTAAACGCTTTCCTATCTTTGCTTTTGCTGTGCTTTGGTTTTTAGTGGGCCATAGTCTTGAGTCAACGGTTTTCCCACTAGAGATTATTCACGAGCACCGTAATTACCTGCCTGCACTTGGCCCTTTATTGGGTCTTAGTTATTTATTGCTGTTTGCTTTACCAAGCAAAATGCCCAACGGCTTTCGTATTAGCCTGGTTGCCATTATTGTTTTTTGCCTTGGATTTGGGACATTCAACCGTGCGCAATATTGGAGCAGCGAATCAGCTCTTATCGAAAGCCTTGCAATGAATCACCCCGACTCACCTAGCAGCCAATACTTGCGTGGCGAAATTTTGCGTAAACGAGAAAAGGATTTTGAAGGCTCCTACGCCTATTATTTACGTGCGGCAGAACTATCGCCAAAAGAGGCGGGCTTTTTAATTAGCTTAAGTATGGTAACACCTGAGTCGTTTACCCAGCTCGAAAGCAAAGTAGATTCTCTACAACTAGCGCGTGCAGACTATATTGCTAATATTATTTACCAAAAACCGATGGGAGCTTGGGGTATCCGTGCTTTAGATGTAGCCATTAAGTGTCTGATGTCCGCTAATGAGCGCTGCTTATCTAAAGCAAACGATATTGCTAGCTGGCTTCAAGCTTTAATTGACAAACCCAATGGAAAATCTGCACACCGTTATTATTCACTGGTGCATTTGTTCGCTATTAGAATGAAACAGAGCCGTTTTGCTGATGCCTTAGTAACAGCAGATACAGGGCTTAAATTGAATCCAAAAAATCCCCGTTTTGGCCTGATGCAGGCACATGCCTTAATTGGCTTAAAACGTTTAGATGAGTCTGAAAACCTTCTGAATGATATTCAGCAATCTTCAGCAGGGCGGGTTAGGAAATATGCACAGCGGATCTCGCAATTAAAACACGCGATTCAATTAATACGTAATAAGCAACCTAAGGCTCTAGCTGATTAAAGCCGGTTTTTCTCTGTTAATTAGGCTTCTTAATATCTGAGTGGCCTAATGGTTTATCTGGCCATAATTTATCCCGAATACGCTGCTTTACTTCTTTAGCTTCAGGAAAACGCCCTTCGTATTTGCGCGACCAAACTAATCCTTCTATTGGGTCGTTATTTATTGTTATTTCAAACGTACCGCCACTCGCTGGTACTAAGGTGACGCCACCAAGGTCTTCTTCAAAGGTCGTTAATAACTCTTGCGCTAGCCATGCAGCACGCAATAACCAACGGCATTGCGTACAATATTGAATCTCTACGCGAGGCTTGTCTTGACTCTCTATCATGCTGAGCAGGCTCTATAAGCTTTGCTACAGGTGGTAAGCCGGGCTACTCTGATGCACTTCATCAATCATCGCTTTAACATGCTCTGGGTTAATATCAGGCAATATGCCGTGTCCTAAGTTAAAGATGTGTTTATGCCCATGACCATAATCGGCCAACACATCACGTACCTTTTGACGAATAATATCTGGGCTTGCATACAAGCTGGTTGGGTCCAGGTTACCCTGTAGTGTTACTTTATCTTGCGTGAGTTCACGTGCTAGCTTTAAATCTGTTGTCCAATCAACACCTAAGCCGTTATACCCAGCATCAGCCATTGTTTCTAGCCAAACACCCGCTCCTTTAGTAAATAACATCCTGGGTACTTCTGAGTTTGTTAGCTGTAAGGCTTGTGAAATTTTACGGCTATAGGCAAGCGAGAAGATCTCATAATCTTTTGTACTTAAGTTACCACCCCAAGTATCAAATACCATGACGATTTCAGCACCTGCTTCTATTTGTGCTTGTAAGTAGCTAATAACAGACTGAGTTATAATATCCAGTAAGCGATGCATCAGTTGTGGCGTGTCATACATCATGCGCTTAACCGCAGCAAAGTTTTTGCTGCCGCTGCCTTCAACCATGTAACAAGCGAGTGTCCACGGGCTGCCTGAAAAACCTATCAGAGGCACTTCGCCATTCAAGCCTTTTTTAATGGTCGACACCGCATTCATAACATACTGAAGCTCTTGGTTTGGGTCGGGCACAAATAACTTATCAACATCCGCCTCTGTACGCACGGTACGCTCAAACTTTGGCCCTTCGCCTTCTTCAAAAAATAAACCAAGCCCCATTGCATCGGGAATGGTTAAAATATCAGAGAATAAGATCGCTGCATCTAACGGATAACGCTCCAGCGGCTGCAAGGTTACTTCACACGCCAGCTCGGCGTTTTTACACAGGTCTAAAAAGCTACCGGCTTGGGCGCGGGTGGCGCGATATTCTGGTAAATATCGCCCTGCTTGGCGCATCATCCATACGGGTGTGCGTTCGGTCTTCTCACCACGCAAGGTTCTAAGTATTAAATCATTTTTTAATATCGTCATTATTTAATACTCTTAAATTAAAAAGCTGTTTATTTGTGTAGGTATCGTCTATTGAGAGCGGCTAAACGTTTAAATAGTCGAGGATACCTTGTGCTGCTTCACGTCCTTCGTAAACGGCGGTAACAACAAGGTCTGAACCTCTAACCATATCACCCCCAGCGAACACTTTTTCATTACTGGTTTGATAACCAAACTCACTGTGTTCTGGTGCTATCACGCGCCCACGTTCATCCAGGTCAATGCCAAAATCTGCAAACCAAGGGGATGGGCTTGGTTGAAAACCAAACGCTACTACAATGCTATCAGCGGCTACAACTTCTTCAGTGCCGGGTATAACAACGGGGCTTCGGCGCCCTTTTTCATCTGGCTCACCTAGTTCTGTGGTGACTAATTTAATGCCTTCTACTTTATCTTTTCCTACAATCTCAATCGGTTGGCGATTCCAAAGGAAGTTAACGCCTTCTTCTTTTGCATTTTCTACTTCACGACGTGAGCCCGGCATGTTTGCTTCATCACGTCGGTACACACAGGTGACGTCTGTCGCATCTTGCCTTATGCTGGTACGGTTACAATCCATAGCTGTATCACCACCACCCAGTACCACAACCCGCTTTCCTTTCATGTCGATAAACTCATCGCCCATAATTGTATTCACGCCTTCTAAATCCATTAAGCGGTTAATGTTAGAGACTAAAAACGGAAGCGCCTCATGTACACCCTCTAGCTGCTCACCCGGGAAGCCACCTTTCATAAACTTATAGGTACCCATGCCTAAAAAGACTGCATCGTACTCGTCAAGTAATTGCTGAAATGGCACATCTTTGCCAATTTCTGTGCCTAATATAAATTCAACGCCCATCCCTTCTAGAATTTCACGACGGTTTTTCACCACGCTTTTTTCTAGTTTAAACGATGGAATACCAAACGTTAGTAGGCCACCCACTTCTGGGTAACGATCAAATACGACTGGTTTAACGCCATTACGCGCTAAAATATCTGCACAACCTAAACCAGCCGGGCCTGCGCCGATAATAGCCACACGCTTGCCGGTACTTTCTACTGCTGAGAGGTCTGGACGCCAACCTTGTTTGAAAGCCTCGTCTGAAATGTATTTTTCTATTGAGCCGATCGTCACTGCACCAAACTCATCATTTAATGTACACGCGCCTTCGCAAAGTCTATCTTGTGGGCAGATGCGGCCACAAATCTCCGGCAAGGAATTTGTCTTGTGAGATAACTCAGCCGCTTCGATAACCTTGCCTTCAGATATTAGCTTTAACCAATTTGGAATGTAATTATGCACTGGGCATTTCCATTCACAATATGGGTTACCACAATGCAAACAACGATCCGCTTGGTCTGCTGCATGCTTTGCCCCTAGTTCACCATATATCTCTTTAAACTCCTGCTTTCTTTGCGCGGCAGGAACCTTTTTTGGGTCAATACGCGGTACGTCAACAAATTGAAAGTTATTAGCCATTTTTTCTGTATCTCTGTGCGTTAAGCTGCTTGTGAGCTTAATGAATCTAATAAGGATTTAACGTCCGCTGCTTTTGGTACAACCAGCCAGAAGTTTTGTATGTAATCGGCAAAATTATCAAGCATGTCTTGCCCTCTAGCACTGCCTGTTTCAACAACAAACTCTTCTATAAGACTTCTTAGGTAATCACTATGCGCCGCCATTGATTCTGTATAAACGCGATGAATATCAACTAATTCATGGTTGTATTTATCAACAAACGTACGTGATTCATCTAATACAAATGCAAAACCGCCTGTCATACCTGCACCAAAGTTAATCCCTGCTTCACCAAGCACGGCAATAACGCCACCGGTCATGTATTCACAACCATGGTCACCAATGCCTTCTGCGATTGCAATGGCTCCGGAGTTTCTAACTGCAAAACGCTCACCCGCTAAACCTGCCGCAAACAATTTCCCACCTGTCGCGCCATATAAACAGGTATTACCCATAATGGTCGTTTCATGACTATTAAAGCTACTACCTTCTGGTGATTTCAGGATGATTTTACCACCCGCCATGCCTTTACCAACATAGTCATTCGCATCCCCTTCTAAGGTCATATTCAAACCTCCAGCATTCCACACACCAAAACTTTGGCCGGCAGAACCGCTGAAGTGAATATCTATTGGCGCATCAGACATACCTTTATTGCCGTATCGTTTTGCAATTTCGCCTGATAAACGTGCACCAATAGAACGATGAATATTACCAATCTCATAGCTGAATGAACCGCCAGATTTTGCTTCAATCGCAGGTAATACCTCTACAACCATTTCTTCTGCAAATTCAGCATTATCAAATGGGTCATTTTGCGGTGTTACGCAGTGTTGCATTTTGTTTTCATTACCGGGGATGAAATCTAGTATAGGTTGTAACTCCAAACCTTTCTGTTTATCCGTTGCGCCTTCCACCTGCTCTAATAAATCGGTTCTACCAATAATATCTTCTAACTTACTAAACCCTAGTTTTGCCAACCATTCACGAACTTCAAGCGCTAAAAAGCGGAAGTAGTTCATTACATACTCAACTTCACCATGGTAATGCTTCATTCTTAGTACGTTATCTTGGGTAGCAATACCGGTTGCACAGTTATTAAGATGACAAATACGTAAATATTTACACCCCATGGCGACCATTGGACCTGTGCCAAAGCCAAAACTCTCTGCACCTAAAATGGCTGCTTTTATAACATCTAAGCCTGTTTTTAAACCACCATCAGTTTGTAAACGCACCTTACTACGTAAGTCATTCGCCAATAATGTTTGATGCGTTTCAGTTAAACCAAGCTCCCAAGGAGCACCGGCATAACGCACTGATGTTAACGGGCTAGCGCCTGTTCCACCATCGTAGCCTGCAATAGTAATTAAATCTGCATAACATTTAGCGACACCGGCGGCAATGGTCCCTACACCCGCTTCAGATACTAATTTCACTGACACTAAGGCATTTGGGTTTACTTGTTTTAAATCAAAAATTAGCTGCGCCAAGTCTTCAATTGAGTAAATATCATGATGCGGCGGCGGTGAAATTAAGGCAACACCCGGCTTTGAATAACGCAGAGTGGCGATCATTTTATTCACTTTATCACCCGGCAGCTGTCCGCCCTCGCCTGGTTTCGCACCTTGAGCCACTTTGATTTGAAGTACATCTGCATTAACTAAATAGTGCGGCGTTACGCCAAATCGACCAGAGGCTATTTGTTTAATTTTAGATAGCTTTTCTGTTCCATAACGAGCGGGATCTTCGCCTCCTTCACCCGAGTTGGAGCGTCCACCCAAACGATTCATTGCGATCGCCAATGTTTCATGTGCTTCTGGAGACAACGCACCTAAAGACATTGCTGCAGTATCAAAACGTGCATATAAGTCTTCGGCAGGTTCCACCTGATCTATTGAAATCGCCTTTTTGTCATCCAACTTTAATTGGAACATATCGCGCATAGAGGCCGCTGGGCGGTTATTCACATCATCTGCGTAAACACGATACTTATTCATGTCACCCGAGCGTACGGCTTCTTGCAACGAGTTCACCACACCTGGGTTATAGGCGTGGTATTCGCCACCATGGACATACTTGAGTAAACCACCTTGTTCTGTTGATTTACGTGGGTTCCAAGCCACTTTAGAAAGTTGCTTTTGCTCGTCTTCAAGTTGTTTAAAACCAGCCCCTTCGATGCGGCTTGTCGTCCCCTTAAAACAAGTATCAACCACTTCTGACTGCAAGCCAACAATCTCAAATAACTGCGATCCACGATAACTTGCTATCGTTGAAATACCCATTTTGGATAATATTTTATACAAGCCTTTGTTGATGCCTTTGCGGTAATTTTGCGCAAGCACACCCACTTCAATACCTGATATATCACCCGTTTCGGCCATATCATTCATCGCCTCGTATGCAAGATACGGACAAACTGCTGTTGCACCATAGCCAATTAGGGCTGCAAACTGATGAGGGTCCCTGACTGTTGCTGTATCGACCACAATATTGGCTTGGCAACGCAATCCAACTTTAACTAAATAGTGGTGTACCGCGCCAGTTGCTAATAAGGCATGAACCGGCAAGGTGTTTTGCTGTAACCCACGATCACTCAAAACAATTACAACGTTACCTTCTTGCACTCGCTGCTCGACCGTTTCGCAAATTTGCTTTATTGCTTTCTCAAGGCTGACTGAAGACGCGTCATATTGAAGACTAATAACGGCACTCTTGTAGGCCTCATCTTCATTGCTAAGCAATGTTTCAAACTTAGACGCTGAAAGCACGGGGGAATCCACCTCTAAACGGTGCGCATGGGCCGCAGATTCCTCAAACAGGTTTTTCTCTCGGCCAAAACTCGTCATCAACGACATGACGACTTGTTCACGCAAGGGGTCAATAGGTGGGTTTGTTACTTGTGCAAATTGCTGTCTAAAATAATCGTAAGGGCTGCGAATTTTTCTTGATAAAACAGGCATTGGAATATCATCGCCCATAGAACCAATGGCTTCTTGTCCAGCCTCAGCAAGCACTTTAAGTACTTGATCACGCTCTTCAAACGTTAGCTGATATTGTTTTTCATGTACGCTTAGTGTTTCTTTATCAAACGGCACCAATGTTAATGGGTCGTCATTACGTACAGTGTTTAGCTTCTTTGTGTGCTTAGCCAACCACTTCTTATATGGCTGACGGGACTTTAAACGGTCATCTATCTCTTCCGGTGTAATTAATTCACCTTTTTCAGTATCTACCGCTAGCATTTCGCCGGGTTTTAAACGCCCTTTCTGCACCACATCTTCCGGCTTATAGTCGTAAACGCCTACTTCTGATGCTAAGGTGATATGTCGATCTTTAGTAATCACATAACGCGCTGGACGTAAGCCATTTCGGTCTAGGCAGCACGCAACATGACGGCCGTCAGTCAATACGATTGCAGCGGGTCCATCCCATGGTTCCATGTGCATGGATGAATATTCATAAAATGCACGTAAGTCAGGATCCATTGTGTGTACATTTTGCCAAGCAGGCGGCACCAATAAGCGCATAACACGGAAAATATCCATGCCACCTGCGATTAAGCCGTCCACCATGTTATCCAAGCTGTTTGAATCTGAACCCACGGACGAAACCCACGGACGAATATCATCCATATTTGGAATCAGTGGTGTTTCAAATGTATAACTACGCGCTTGCGCCCAGTTTCTATTACCACGAATGGTATTAATTTCACCGTTATGAGCTAAAAACCTAAAGGGTTGAGCTAACCGCCATTGCGGAAAAGTATTGGTTGCAAAGCGCTGGTGGAATACACATTGTGAACTTTCCAGCTTAGGATCATTCAAGTCTAAGTAAAAGCTTGGCAAAAACTCAGGCATTACCAAGCCTTTATATGAAATAACATTTGAGGCCAAACTCGCCACATAGAACATATCATCATTTTGCTCTATACGCTTTTCTGCACGTCTTCTTGCAATATACAAATGGCAATCTAGCGCGGCATTGTCCATACCCTCTTTCGCATTTACAAACACTTGTTCTATAGATGGAAGTGTTGCCAGCGCTTGCTCTCCACAAGCATCCGTATTGACGGGCACTTCGCGCCAAGCAATCACCGCTAGCCCTTCCCTTTCTATTTCTTCTTGAAGAACTGTCCTTGCCTGTGCTGCTTTAGCTTCATCTTGGTTAAGGAACAGCATTCCCACAGCAAACAATTCCGCCGCCGTTGCCCCTAGCTCTTGAGCTTTTTCTCGAAAGAATTTTTCTGGCGTTTTAAGCAGTAAACCGCAGCCATCGCCCGACTTCCCATCGGCAGCAATAGCACCACGATGAGTCAAACGAGCCAGTGAATCGATAGATGTTTTAACTAACCAATGGCTCGGCTTGTTATCAATATGCGCAATTAGTCCAAATCCGCAGCTGTCTTTCTCAAACGCAGGGTCGTATAAACCCGCTTGAGGGATTGAGGTTTGTTTCACTCGGCTAACCTTATGTACTTAGTTATTAAAAATACAACTTACTAACACGCAAGTCGGCCGATGATTATAGCAATCAGACGAGAATTTTTCAATTTTGCGGACACTCTATCGCCGGTTCAATATAAATACATGCTCGAACAACCCACGTTCCACGCTGAACACACTTACTTTACCAAGAGGCCGGTAAACTACTCTAAAAGATCTGCCTGTACCCCATCAAAACTTCGCGCCCACGGCTTCAGCTTACCCAATGAAGATCGCAGACGCCTAGATGCTTCTAGCGCCTTTTCTTTATTAGCATAGTCACCATAAATAACACTATACCATTGGCCCTGGTTCTTTTTATTTTGAAAAAAATATAATGATTTAAGCTCTTTATGCCTAAGAATATAGTTATGCGCTGACTCTTCGGTCGAGACGCCTATTAGTTGCAAAGTGTAGTGGTTTTTATCACGACTTTTTATCCAAAGCATATCTTCCTGCAGCTCATTTAATTCTTTAGGGCTTTCAGCAATAGCTTTTTCATCTTTAGGTAAAACTGAAGTCTCTTCATCAACAGCTGGCTCTTCTTGTACGTCTTTACTTTCAGGCTCTTGTAAAGAAACGTTATCTCTAGCAGCGGGAGAATTTTTTATAGTGACTGGGGCCAGAGTTTCTTCTTGCTGAATTAGACTCGGTGACAAAGCGATAGCTGCCGGGCTTGCTTTAATAACAGGCAGCACCTTGTTAATTCGCTCTTCTTCTTTGTTAACCGGCTCATTCATTGTGCTATCTAGCGTCGATGACGCTAACGGCCGACTTGCTATCTCTTTTGCTGATTCATCGATTTGCATTATAGATTCTATTGCTCTGTGTTCTTCCTCAGGGTATAAAAATATAACTATTAACGCACTTGTAACTAACACTGCTAAGCCTAACAACCACCTCATTGGCAACCGACTTGCCGTCTTTTGTTGCGCTCCTATACCTGGCTTGTTAGGCACTTGTCCTAGCACATCATTTATTCGTCCAGGCAAACCTCCTGTTTCAATAAATAAAACCACATCATCAACCCCTGCTAAATTGACAAAATCCAACCCTTTGCTTTGCAGCCATAACTTCGCATACTGCTTTGTTTGCTTTTGCGTAAAGGGCTCAAGGTCAACCAACTGGCAACGAGACTCAATGGAGCCTCCTAAGTTTTCAGATGAGGTTAATATGAGGTGAATACACTCGTAACTATCTACCAACTTAAATAAAGAGTTGAGCTGCTCTATAGCTAACAAATGTGCATTCTCAACACAAACGATCACTTTTTGACCGAGTTTAGACCATGACTCTAACCTAACCAATATTTGATGATTTTTTTCATCTAGCCCATTAATAGCCTCTGCTAGCACTTGCAACGGCGCATCAGTTTGCCTTAACTGATCTGCTAGGATAGAACAAAACTGCCAGTTTTTATCGACCTGCTTGTGAAGTTCTCTAATAAAAAAGGATTTGCCTGACTGCTCTGGACCTCTTAGCAGAATGGTTTGCCTTGTATTAGGGATTAGGTGAAGTATTAAATCGAGCCTGCGCTGCCTTTCTGCTGGGAAGAAATTTTCCAAATCATTTGTCTGCCTATTTGGATGGTCACCCCCCACTTAACTAGCCACCTGACTTTGTCGATTGACTACCTCGTTAATTAAGCCTTCATCAGCGCAGTCATAAATTGTTGCTTCACCTAATTTTCTTAATAAAACTAACCTAATAGATGCTGACACATTTTTTTTATCGACCTTCATATGCTTAATAAAATCTACTGCGGCCATTGTTTGCGGCTGCACAATAGGTAAGTTCGCTTTCGCGCATAATGACCTTATTCGCGCATTATCCTTAGCCGATAACCAGCCTAACTTTTCTGATAAATCTGCCGCCAAACACATACCTACTGCAACCGCTTCTCCATGAAGCCATTCGCCGTATCCCATTTGAGTTTCTATAGCATGCCCGAATGTATGACCAAAATTCAGTGTTGCCCGGATACCCGACTCTTTCTCATCCTTCGCTACAACCTCTGCTTTCTTTTTGCATGAAGTTTTGATGGCATACGTTAACGCAGCATTATCTCGACGCAACAGGCTGCCTATGTTTTGCTCAAGCCATTCAAAAAACTGTAAATCGCATATCGCGCCATATTTAATGACTTCTGCAATCCCCGCACTCAACTCTCGGTCAGGTAATGTTGACAGTACGGTGGTATCAATCAGAACACATTTTGGCTGATAAAATGCACCGATCATATTTTTTCCTAGCCGGTGATTAACGCCTGTTTTACCACCTACTGATGAATCTACTTGTGAAAGCAATGTGGTAGGCACCTGAATAAAATTCACCCCTCTTTGGTAACAGGCGGCAGCAAAGCCCGTCATATCTCCAATAACTCCGCCACCCAGTGCGATAAGCGTTACTTGACGGTTACACTTGTTTTCTAAAAGCTCATCAAATATTTTATTTAAGTTTTCTAGGTTTTTAAACATTTCCCCATCAGGTAGGATGGATGTTTTAACAATCATATCTGCGGAAAACTGGTCAACAAAGCGACTTAAGTAAATAGGCGCGATAGTTTCATTCGTTACAATTAATACCTGCTGAGCGTCTATATACCTTTCTAATACCTCTTGCTCATTTAATACTCCCTGACCAATATAAATGGGGTAACTTCGCTCGCCAAGGTCTACATTTAATACTTCTAATTCGCTTTTCATCTGTTATTTAATCGTTCGAGAATATTTGAAATGACTTTTTTACTATTTGTTTTATTCGTGCTAATCATCATATCTGCTATTGATTCGTACAGTGGTGCTCTATGCTGCATTAACTCTTCCAGCTTTTCTCGTGGATTTTCAATTTGTAACAAGGGTCTCTTTGTATCAAATCGCGTTCGACTTATTTGCTGATCTACAGAACACTTTAAGTAAATAACCCACCCTGTCTCCTTCATGCGTTGACGGTTTTCTTCATTTAAAATAATACCACCACCTGTTGCAATAACTGCTCCATCTTCTTCTGATAGCAACCTCAGTTTTTCCGCTTCTCTCTTTCTAAACCCTTCTTCACCTTCAAGCTCAAATATCAATGAAATTTCTACGCCTGTACACTTTGTTATCTCAGCGTCGGTATCATAAAATTCTTTCTTTAATCGCTTAGCTAACAACCTTCCAATGGTTGATTTGCCTGCTGCCATAGGACCGACAAGATAAATGTTATTTTTTTTAGGCATTTCTTAATATTTAGGTTTCTCGTATGGGCAAAACTATACCATGAGCTGCTGCATGCCCATAAACTCTAGGCATAAAAAAACGGGGCAATGCCCCGTTTTTTTATGCCTAACTAAATTTAATTCACCCTTAAATTATCTTTTAGAATTTTAGGTGTAATAAAGAATAACAACTCCCTATTATTATCTTGTTTAAAGTTCTTCTTAAACAGAACACCAACCCCAGGTAAGTCTCCAAAAAACGGTACTTTACGTACACTATTGTCTTTTGAACGCTCATAAATACCACCGAGAATAACCGTATCACCATTATCCACTAAAACAGTTGTATCAACTCCTTGAGTATTAATCGGCACACCACCGGGTTGAACATTTGAGAAATCAGGTGAATCTTTTGTTATATTCAATTCTAAATTAATTCGATCATCCGGTGTTATTCTTGGGGTCACCGTTAATTTTAACTCCGCTTCTTCAAAGCTTGTTGACGTTGCACCCGATGATGACGCTTCTTGGAAAGGTATTTCAACACCTTGACTAATTTCAGCTTCAATTTGGTCTGATGTTATGACACGCGGACTAGAAATAACCTCACCCTTTGCCTCTGTTTGTAAGGCTGACAGCTCTAATTGCAATAATGAACTACCAATTTTTCCAACAATAAACTGTATAGCCCCTGCAGGGCTTGCTGCAGGCAAATCAACCAATAAACCTTCACTTCCATTTACATCAAAGATATTCCCAGCACCAACAGTAACGCCGTTTGCCAATGCTCCACCCACTACTGTAGTCGCATCACCCGTAGCATAGCCCCCTCCCGTTACCCCCGACAGGCCAAACCTAACCCCTAAATCACGTGTAAAATCATCATTTGCAATCACTATACGTGATTCAATCATCACTTGACGCACAGGGCGATCTAAACGTTCGATAATTCTACGGATTTCAACTAGTTTTTCACCAGTTTCTTGTACCAATAACGTATTCGTCCTTTTATCTACCGTTACATTACCCCTGTTAGAAATCAGCCGATCATTTTTCTCACTGCCTCTGCCGCCTGTTGACTTTAATATAGTCACTAGGTCAGATGCTTTTGCATAACTTACTTCGAAAAACTCTGTTAGCAGCGGAGATAGTTCAACGACTTGTTTTTTAGCTTCTAACTCTAGCTTTTCCTGCGCAGCTACTTCTGCTTGAGGCCCAACCATCATGACATTCCCAGTAATGCGCTTCGCCAAGCCCTTACTTTTTAATATAATGTCTAAGGCTTGATCCCAAGGCACATTATTCAAGCGCAAGGTCACACTGCCACCTACTGAGTCACTTGCAACAAGATTCATATCAGTAAAATCGGCTAATAACTGCAAGACTGAACGAACTTCTATACTTTGAAAGTTCAAAGAAAGCTTCTCACCTGTATAAGGGAACTTATCTGCTGCTAACTCTTCTTGCTGCTGCTTTGTAAGTGGCTTAAATTCAACCGTTAACAGCTCATCCATTTGATAAGATAAAAACTCATAATTACCAATCGCCGCTATCGACAAGCGAGTGTTATTACCTGATGGCATCACATCAATTGTTTTAACCGGTGTTGCAAAATCTAGCACATCTAAACTATTGGCCAATTCACTTGGTAAAACTGTATCTTGAATATCAACAATAACTCTGTTGCCTTCTTGTTTAACATCCACAATTGAAGAGGTGTTCGTAAGACTTACAAGTACTCGACCTTCGCCTTCCTCTCCTCGCCTGAAGTCCACACCACTTACTGCTTTAGTTTTAGCGGTCGCAGTTACGCCAGCTGACTGACCTATAATTGGAGCGCTTGTGACATTACCTAGTGTTACAAATATACTATTACCTTCGATTTTTGTAGCATAAGGGGCAGCATCATTAAGGCTTAAGACAACGCGTGTTCTACCACCCGCCTCTAGTGCTCTTACACTAACCGCCTTACCAATATTAATCGGGATAGTCGTTTTACCAGCTTCATTATTTACGCCTAAAAGGTCTATAGCGATTCGTGCTGGGTTGTCTGTACTAAATGTCTTTAGCTCTCCCGGTGCCGAGTCTAGCTTTAATTCAAGCTGCACCTTGTTTCCTGGTAAACCAGAGAATTGAATGTTCTCTAAAGTGGCTGCCTGAGCAGAAACAGCTGACATTGACGCCCAACAGGCCACCGCAAGCATTCCTTTTACAATCTGCGCCTTTTGCTTTACTACGCCCCATCCACTTGTATTAAACTTGCGCATGAATTTTTCCTTATTTACATGTTTCATTGTCAACTCTCTCTTCATTATTCAACTAGAGCTAAAGAAGCTTCTCTTTCACGCCACTTGCCTGCAGTTGTAGCAATCCATTCTGCCAGATCAATCTGCTGATCTTGCACCCCAACAATTTTGCCAAAATTTTGGCCAAGATAATTACCCGACTGAACCCGGTGAATAACTCCATCATTGGCCTTTACAAGCCCCCAAAGCTCTCCTTCCTTCGAAAGAGTCCCGACCATCCGTAATGTATCTAGCGGGTATGCCTCTAACTCTTCTTTTCCACGCTCTAGATCTGGCCCAGGCCCTTCTGCACTTACCATTTCCTCTGTCAGCTGAGGCTCATCCAGTTTTTCAAATGGGTTACGCAATCCTGCTGAGGCATAATTAAATGCTTCATATGATTTTATAACCGGCATTGGCTCTATAGGTGTTGCTGGTTTCGACTTTACCTGTGATATATAAGACTTTAAATCATCAAATTCCTCACTCACACACCCTGTAAGCACAACCATTAAGCTTATTGATACTAAAAGCCTTATACATTTATTTAAATCGAGGCCACTCATCATTTACTATCCTCATCTAGATAACGATATGTTTTAGCTGTCGCATTCATTGTCATATTCCCGCCTTTCCTTGCAGGTGTCAGTGATACATTATGTAGCGTTACAATGCGTGGCAGAGCTGCTAAATTACTCACAAATTCACCGAATTCATGATAGCTACCCACAACTGTTAACTTAATAGGCTTTTCCGCATAAAAGTCTTTTCGCCTTTCACTTGAAGGTTGAAACAAACTAAACTCCAAACCACTGGCTAAACCGGCCTGAGAAACATCTACTAATAAATCAGCAATTTGTGTTTTATTCGGCAGTTGTTGCAACATAGCACCGAATTGTTGCTGCATATCAACTAGCTGCTGCTTGTATGCTTCAAGGTTTACCGCTTTCGCCTGTTTTCGTTCAAAAGTTTTCTTTAAGGCTATTTCTTTTTTCTCGACCTTCTTTAGCCCATCCCACTGATCTACCGTGTCATAGTAAATCCAAGCAACCAACAAAATAACACTAACAGCCGCAATAGCCGCTACTTTGATGCTAGTCGGCCAATTACCGGCCTCATTAAAATCCCAATTAATCTCATCAAAATTCATCTATTTCCCCTCCGTAGGTTCCCCGAGTTTAGTCTGAGCAACCTTTAAGGTAAAGCTATTAGCATCGATGCCCTTCGAACGAATCACGTTCAAATCTGTTCCTTTTAACCAAGGTGATTGCTCTAAATTACGCATATAAGCAGACACTCTTGTATTGGATTGCGCATTTCCCTCAATAACAAGTTTATTACCACTCTGGTTAAACTTAGCAAGATGAACACCTTCTGGCACTGTTTTTGCCAACTGGTCAAACATATGAACTATTTCTGGGCGGCTACTTTGCAGCTGCTGAATGACTTCCATTCTAGCCAATAGTTTACTTTTGGTTTTATCGAGCGCCTCAATTTCTTTAATTTTTTTATCTAAAACCGAAATCTCATTCTGTATAAAATGGTTACGATTATCTTGAGTCTCAATAAGCCCCTCAATCACAAAGTGCACCATCACCATTATTAAAACTGACGCTAGCACACCCATGCCCAAAAATATCAAAAAATCAGTTTGTCTCTGCCTACGAAGCTCTTCACGCCACGGAAGAAGGTTAATTTTAGCCATTAATCAAAACTCCTTAATGCTAGACCCGTTGCAATCATCATTGCCGGTGCATCATTATTTAGCGCCTGAGCCTTCACTTTTGACGCCAATGTCATTTGAGAAAAAGGGTTCGCTACCGTTGCTGGTGTTCCTAGTTTTTCTTCCAACAATGCATCAATACCAACTAATGATGATGTTCCCCCGGAAAGGATGATGTGATCAACACTATGCTGCGAACTAGATGAAAAGAAAAACTGTAATGAACGACCAATTTGCTGACACATCACATCTTTAAACGGGTCCAACACTTCCGTAATATAACTATCCGGTAACCCGCCGTGCTTTTTGGCCATGCCTGCTTCTTCATACGAGAGGCCATATCGACGCTGAATTTCTTCTGTTAATTGCTTACCCCCAAAGCCCTGCTCTCGAGAGTAAATCACCTTATTCTTATGAATTATATTAAGTGTTGTAACTGTAGATCCCGTATCAGCTAGGGCAATCGTTGCATCTGCACCATAATCAGGCAAAGTACCATGTAAGAGCTCATAAGCATTCTCTAAAGCATACGCCTCTACATCAACAACTTTAGGTTTAAGCCCAGCCAAGTCCAACACAGCCACTCTATCGTCTATATTTTCCCGCCTTGACGCCGCCAACTGCACATCTATCATCCCTGCATTTTTTTCATTCGGGCCAATGACGCTATAATCTAAATTAACTTCATCAAGTGAATATGGAATATATTGATCAGCAATCATTTCAACTTGAGCGTCAAGTTCCGCATCATTTTCGGGAACAGGGATTGCAACAATTTTAGTAATAACTGCGGAGCCTGAAACAGATAATGCCGCTTGCTTTAACTTTGTACCGGAACGTTCTAGAACAGTAGTGACAGCCTGAGCTATCGCGTCAATATCGGCAAAGTTATTATCAATGACTGCGTTTTCGGGCAAAGCTGCAACTGCATAACTTTCCACTCGATAACGTGAACCATGGCGGCTGAGCTCAATAAGCTTTACCGCCGATGAGCTGACATCGATACCCAATACATTAGGGTTATTGCGTTTGAAAAAAGACATCCTTTTTTTCCTTCTCTTTAATCCCGCTCGCGACTACACGAGGAGCTTTTAATAATTAAAATACAACCAGATAACGAAATCAAGCTTAAAATCAATAACTAACAACGTTTTCTTAGAGTATAGCCTTGATTTTTAAACTTTTACATTTTTTTCAAAATAAGTTTATTAAGCCAAGGTTAATGTGATTTCCTTCACAATCCTAATACAATAGCACCTTATTGCTTAACTCCTTTCTATTTTCAATTATATATTGGCATGACCCTACATCTCTTAACGCCCCGCTTGATTATAACAACAATAAAATATACGGCTATCGTTAGCATATTGTTCGCTCTCTCAGTCGCGCTATATATTAAGTTATCGATACTACCCACGTTACCAGATGTTAACACGCTAAAAAATATCCAACTCCAAACACCGATGAGTGTTTATAGTCGAGACGGCCTACTGATCGCTAAATTTGGAGAGAAAAAACGCATGCCTACACTTTATGAGGACATCCCCTCTTATCAAATAAACGCATTCCTTGCTGCTGAGGATAAGGACTTCTTCCAGCATTCTGGCGTGGATTTTATCGGCCTAACTCGTGCCGCAGTGCAACTGATATTAACCGGTAAGAAAAAACAAGGCGGCAGTACCATTACCATGCAAGTTGCTAGAAACTTTTTCCTATCGAGAAAGAAGACTTACGCTAGAAAGCTGCGTGAAATTTTACTGTCCTTCATCATTGAAGACCAACTGACTAAAGAAGAAATTTTAACCCTTTATCTAAATAAGATTTATCTAGGGCATCGCTCATACGGTATAGCAGCTGCAGCCCAAGTGTATTACAACGCCTCCCTTGCTGAACTTTCTTTAGCACAACAAGCAATGATTGCTGGGTTACCTAAAGCACCGTCAGCTTTTAACCCCATTAGTAATCCAGAAAGGGCTTTGTCTCGCCGTAACTATGTCCTGAACCGCCTTCTTGACCTTCACTATATTAGTCAACTTGAATATGACACTGCTCTTGCCGAGCCTATCACTGCACGGCTACACTCGCCCTCAGTTGAAGTTGAAGCTCCTTATGTAGCTGAAATGGTTCGACGCGAAGCACATAAAATATACGGCGATGACATTTATACCTCCGGTATGCACATAGTCACAACTATTGACAGCGTTCAACAAAGTGCCGCCAATCATGCCGTCAAAAATGCCTTACACCAATATGACCGACGCCATGGTTATCGTGGCGTGCTAGGACATCTTGAACTCAGCGAAGCTGACTCATCAGAAATAGACTTAAGTCCCTTAACTGCCCATAAAAAGATAGGTGAAACAGAACCTGCCCTAGTGACTTCTCTGTCTGATAAGAGTGTAACTATTATTACATCAAACAAGCTAACCGCCGATATTACTTGGGAAAATTTAAAGTGGGCTTGGCCATACATCAATGAAAACAAACAAGGCAAACAGCCCAAAACCGCTGCTGAGATCTTAGCTGTTGGTGATATTATTCGGGTACGTCAACAACCAAACAGCGCTGCTTTTGAGCTCGCCCAAGTGCCTAACGTTTCTGGCGCTTTTGTTTCAATGGACCCCAAAGATGGTGCGCTAAGATCCCTCGTAGGTGGGTACGACTATTACTCAGGCAAGTTTAATCGTGCCTTTCAAGCCCAGCGACAGCCAGGCTCAGGCTTCAAACCCATTTTATACTCAGCTGCTCTTTCTAAAGGTTACACAGCTGCAACCCTGATTAATGATGCACCTGTCGTTTTCAACGACACAGGACTTGAGCAACAGTGGCGGCCAGAAAATTATAGTGGCAAATTCTATGGCCCAACCCGTTTACGAGAAGCCCTAACACATTCTAGAAACCTTGTATCCATCCGCATTCTTAGAGATGTTGGAGTCAGTTATGTACGAAAGTTTGCCGGTCGATTTGGCTTTGACTCCGCAGCTCTGCCGAACAACCTTTCATTATCTCTTGGTAGCGGCAGCGCAAATCCTTATCAGATGGCCACAGCCTATTCTGTTTTTGCCAATGGTGGCTTCAGTGTTAGCCCTTACTTTATTGACACTATTACATCTGCGTCAGGTGAAATGTTATTCAAAGCAAACCCCGACACGGTTGCAAGCAATACATCTAAACCAGCAGAGGGTTTAAGCCCCTCATCACCGGCGCACTCCGCTATTACAGCACCGATAGAAATGACTGAGTTATCAACTGAGAACAGCTCCGCTTCCTTTAACGTTGAACAACCCATAAAAGAAGCTAAGCGCGTTATTTCGCCACAACTTCATTTTATTATTAACTCCTTATTAAGGGATGTAGTTAAACGCGGAACTGGGCGACGAGCTCTCACGCTTGGACGCACTGACCTCGCTGGTAAAACGGGCACCACCAATGATCAACGAGACGCATGGTTTAATGGTTATAACCCTTCATTGGTTGCTGTCGCGTGGGTTGGGTTAGATAATGGCAAACCTCTGGGTAATAGAGAAACAGGTGGTCGAGCGGCTTTACCCATTTGGATTAACTTTATGAGGGAAGCACTTAAAAACACCCCTAATATTCCATTATCGCAACCTGATGGCATTATTGGCTTGTTAATTGACCCTGAAACAGGCTTAAAAACAACCCCCTCAAACCAGCAGGCTATTTTTGAATATTTTCGAGAAGAAAATACCCCTGCTTCCGACAACCAAACTAATAAGCTCAATAACTCGCTGTTAGAACAACCCTCTATTGAGGAATTATTTTAAAAAACTAACACCCATAAAAAAACGCACCTTTTGGTGCGTTTTTTTATATTAACTACTAACAGAAACTAACGCTCTTCAAGAGACACATAATCCCGCTTTGGTTCACCTTTATATAGCTGGCGTGGACGGCCAATTCTGCCGTTAGGGTCTGCCATCATTTCCAACCAATGTGAAACCCATCCAGATGTTCTGGCTAACGCAAACATCACCGTAAACATACTTACCGGAATGCCCAGTGCTTTATAAATAACCCCTGAGTAAAAATCTACATTCGGGTACAGTTTACGTTCAACAAAATAATCATCTTTTAAAGCAATTTCTTCTAGCTTCATCGCTAATTCAAACATTGGATCTTGTGTGCCCGTTTCTTCTAATACTTCATGACATACTTTCCTAATAATGGTTGCCCTAGGATCAAAGTTTTTATATACACGATGTCCAAAGCCCATCAGCTTGAACGGGTCATTTTTATCTTTTGCTTTTTCTAAGTATTCAGGAATATTTTCAACGCTGCCAATTTCATCTAACATTTTAAGCACACCTTCATTAGCACCACCATGTGCTGGCCCCCATAACGCGGCAATGCCTGCTGAAATACAGGCAAATGGGTTAGCACCTGTACTACCTACCAGCCTAACCGTTGAAGTGCTTGCATTTTGCTCATGATCTGCATGCAGTATGAATAATAAATTTAATGCCTTAGCAGCAACAGGGCTTACCACATAGTCTTCACATGGCACTGAAAACATCATATATAACAAGTTTTCACAATAGTCTAGGTCATTACGTGGATACACTATTGGCTCGCCAATAGAGTGCTTATAACAAGCCGCAGCAATCGTAGGTAACTTAGAAATTAGCCTGTGCGCTGAAATCATCAAGTGCTCTTCATCATTCATGTTCAAGCCATCATGATAAAAAGCAGCTAAAGATCCCACCACACCCATCATCATAGACATTGGATGGGCATCATGACGAAAACCATCAAAGAATTTTTTTAGCGATTCATTAATCATGGTATGACGACTAATAATAGTACTAAACGCTTCAAACTGCTCAGCGCTTGGTAGTTCACCATGAATAAGCAAATAAGCTGTTTCTATATAGTTACTCTTTTCAGCCAGCTGGTCGATTGGGTAACCACGGTGCAATAAAATACCTTTTTCACCGTCTATAAAGGTAATCGCACTCTCACAACTCGCTGTTGTTCCAAAACTTGGATCATGCGTAAAATAACCTAACTCGCCAGGAATACCCCTTACGTCTATCGTTGGGTTACCAAGCGTCCCTTCAAGTAATGGCAGCTCTACACTTTTTCCGGTTGAACTATCTGTTAATGTTAAATTTTTTGACGACATCTATAACTCCCTATCTGTACCTACGCACAATAAAAACGCGCATTCATTAAAATAATTGCAAAATTGTCATTTGATTCTAACGGACTATCTTGATCAGGTCACCTAATTTGGGCTCCCCATTAGGGAAAAAATCGTTCAACAACCTTAATTGATCCTCCCTATGATTGCTAATAGGCGAGCTTTTACTCAACACTCTCATGCTTTTATTAGAGCGATTAACCTTAAGTAGAGTCACTTTCAACTCGCGCGCAGCCCTTCTATCTTTTCGATTAAGTGCCGAAACGCTGTTTATACTCCTGAAAACTTGTGCATCCATTTCAGCAAACCTGTTGGGGTGCTTTGCTGCTGCAAAAAAAATAAACGCCCTTAATTCATCAAGTAATACCGCCACTCGAACTTTTCCTAAACCATACGGCGTTTTGCCATTAACAATCGCCCTATAACCTAATAATTTACCAACTTCAAATGCCTCTTCGCTAATGGTTTTACCTAACCCCAGCCTTGTTTTTAAAAACTCTCTAGGCGTTATTTTTTTATTTAAATCTTGTAGCGTTAACTGCATAAACGCCTCATTACGGGGTGCCGATGCGCTTATAGACTGGGGCTTATTGGTAATCAACCAAGCGACCGGAAACGTCACTTTAAAATTCAGCTCAGGGTGGTAAAAGCGATTATTTCTAATAATTCCGTCCTTTTTACTATCACCAAATGTTAGTCCGTCAATTTTTCTTAGAAACGCTATATCCTGAGCACCTTTCTCAAGCACCTTCGGCGCGGCGCCCGTTTGCCCTAACACTTGCTGCAAACGGGTATCATTATCAGGATGTGTTGAAAAAACCCCGTGATACGCCCGTGGTTCACGGCCTTGTTCGAGTGCAAGTTTCTTATCTAAGAGCTCCTGATTCTTAAGCGTTCCAATCACGTCCTGCATTGCTGATGCGCGATAGCCCGCCTTGGCTAAATACACAACCCCTAAACCATCAGCCTCAAGCTCATGCTCACGCCCATAACCTCTAACAATACCTGTGCCTAACACATTAGTGAGCTGATCAACCCCTCTTACTCCAGCAGCTGCCACTATCAAGCTTCCTAACACGGTCGTTGCAGTTGATAAACTATGTTGACGAACAGAATGCCTAGCCGTCACGTGACCAAGCTCGTGAGCCAGCACAGCAGCCAATTCCGCCTCACTGTTCAGATAGGCCAATAAACCCCGCGTAATATAGATATAACCGCCGGGCAATGCAAACGCATTGACTTCCGTACTATCTAATAAGGTAAAACGGTAAATTAAATTCTGACGGTGACTAACCCGTGCAACCCTCTCCCCCACCGATTGTACATATTGCTGAAGAGCGGCATCATCGTAAACACGATACGCCTTCAATATTTGCTGACTATGTTGACGCCCTAATGCCAGCTCTTCTTGTTCAGACATCAAGACAAAATCGCGCTGGCCGGTCACAGGGTTAACTGAGCAGCCCACACTTAACTGTATGACTATGAAGATAAAAAGGTAACGAATCATTGATTCTCCCTGATAAAAATTAGGTAAAAAAAATGCCACCTATAAGGTAGCATTTTTTTTAATCTAACTCTTTAAAAGAGCCATTTACCCACGCTGATAACGTTTATTAAACTTATCAACACGGCCAGCTGTATCAACAATACGTTGCTTGCCAGTATAAAACGGATGACACTCAGAGCATGACTCAATATGTAATTCAGTTTTGCTTAGCGTTGAGCTAGTTTTAAAAGTATTACCACAACTGCATGTAACGGCTACTTCGTGATATTCTGGGTGTGTATCTGGTTTCATAGTCTTCTCTAAAATCTGTGTCGGGACAGCACTGCCCCTTGCTCGGTCGCGCATCATACGAAAATTCTCACCGTTTAGCAAGCCCTTTCATTGTTACCCGTGTTCGGTATGATGTCTTATTTTTCAACCTTATACAAAATAATTCCGTATGAAAATTGTTTCCATCAATATTAATGGCATTCGTGCCGGCGAAAGAAAAGGCTTTTTTGATTGGATGAAACAGCTCGATGCTGACATCCTTTGTTTACAAGAAATAAAAGCGCAGGAAGACCAGCTCACCGCGGATACTTTTTGGCCTAGTAATTACCATTGTTACTATCACCCAGCAGAAAAAAAGGGCTACAGCGGTGTTGCTATTTTTTCTAAACAAAAACCAGACATTGTTACTAAAGGAATTGGATGGGAAGACTTTGATTCAGAGGGGCGTTTTATTGAAGCAAGGTATGGTGACTTATATGTTTCATCCATTTATATGCCCTCTGGTTCATCAAAAGAAGAGCGACAAGCCTTTAAATATGACTTAATGGACAGACTCATGCCTGTATTAAGAGAAAAACAAGAGGATGGTAAGCAACATATTATCTGCGGCGACTGGAATATTGCACATAAAAAAATTGATATCAAAAATTGGCGCGGCAATCAAAAAAACTCTGGTTTCTTACCCGATGAGCGTGCTTGGCTAGATACCTTATTTGGCACTGAAAACTGGGGCGATGCGTTTCGCCTCGTTAACCAAGAGGCTGACCAATACACTTGGTGGTCAAATAGAGGGCAGGCGTGGGCGAATAACACCGGTTGGCGAATTGATTACCAAGTGATTTCAGCTAATCTTAAAAGCACCGTCATTGACGCCTCAATTTATAAAGACGAACGGTTCTCAGACCACGCACCTTTAATTATTGATTACGAGATCCCCCAGCCCTAACAATGCCAAACGCTACGGCACAGATCAGCTGGCTAGGTTCTCTGCGCGCTTTCACTAAAGCGCCAGTTATCACTATGCTTTTTTTAGGCATTTCTGCTGGCATTCCGCTGCTACTCATATTTTCTTCTCTTGGTTTATGGCTTCGAGAAGCAGGTATCGAGCGTGCCACCGTTACCTACTTTAGTTGGGCCGCGCTAGGTTATTCATTCAAGTTTGTTTGGGCGCCCTTGGTTGATAAGCTGCCACTCCCTATCCTATCTAAAATGCTAGGACACCGACGAAGCTGGATTCTACTTTCTCAGTTAATGGTTATGCTCGCCATTATACTCATCGCTTCTTTAGACCCTGCTGTCGATAGCCTCAGTATGATGGCTTTTGCCGCCATATTGCTCGGATTTTCTTCCGCTACTCAAGATATTGTTATTGATGCTTATCGTATCGAATCTGCCGAAAGCGAACTTCAAGCACTGATGTCATCGAGCTATATTGCAGGTTACCGCATTGGTATGCTTACCTCAGGCGCTGGCGCTTTGTTACTAGCCAGTTACTTCGGCTCCAGCCTTGATCATTATAGTTATATCGCCTGGCAATCCACCTACTTTGCAATGGCTGCCTTGATGATGGTTGGGCTTGTGACCACACTCCTTATCAACGAGCCTAGTAGTCAAATTCATGATGATGTTTTTCATAATAGACGTGAACATATACAACTATTAATACTCTTCAGTTTAGCGGTCATTAGTTTTATCAGCATTTATTATATTAGCTCAAACCCTACGATTCAGATAAAAGCCAGCCTAGCAATCACCTTAGCTAACCCACCCCTTGCCTCGGTTATCATTGAATGCCTTCGGCTAACACTGGGCTTGCTGAGCGCGTGGTTGGTTGCACGCCTACTGATTTTTACCCAGCTTATCTCTTATACATTAGTGTCGAAAAGTTACATCGAGCCCATAAAGGATTTTTTTCTCCGCTACGGTTGGTTTCTCGCTTGGTTGTTACTAGCGCTGATTGGACTCTACCGTATTTCAGATATTGTTCTCGGTGTTATTTCTAATATTTTCTACCAAGATTTAGGCTTTACTAAATCCGAAATTGCGAGTGTCGTCAAAACGTATGGCCTCATCATGACACTTGTTGGTGGTTTTTTAGGCGGAGTACTCGTGTTACGTTTTGGCGTTATGCGTATTTTGTTTATTGGCGCTTTATTATCGGCGTTAACCAACCTTATCTTTATGCTACTCGCCCAGACGGGACACTATATGCCTATGCTGTACCTTGTTATATCGGCTGATAACTTATCGGCAGGACTTGCTAGCGCAGCTTTTATTGCTTTTTTATCAAGCCTAACCAATGTTTCTTTTACCGCCGTTCAATACGCTATTTTTAGCTCATTGATGACATTACTTCCCAAAGTTCTTGGTGGTTATTCAGGGTCCATGGTGGAGTCTTTAGGCTATGAACAGTTTTTCTTTCTGACCGCTCTAATGGGCTTACCCGTTTTATTATTAATCGCTTGGTCGAGCAAGCACTTAAAGCTTAAAAAGCTGAGCTAAAAACTCTACTCGGCCAACACTCTTAATCGATATAAAACTGACGCTTAAAACTAAGTTCCAACGGTTTATTTTCAGCTTTAGGCTTCAATATAATATTGAACGTTATCCTTTCTTTGTTCGACACTCTGAACTCACTGATGTAATAAATTGCTGTACCTTCACTCACCCGCCGGGAAGTCAACTCTTTAAGCTGACCCGCCAAGTTAACTGCATTGATTTTCACTTCAGCATTTACAGGTTGTGGCAACTGCCCAGGGTTACTCTTTTTCTGAATTGAAAGGTTTAACACACCTTTATATTTACTTCTCACAATACCATATGCCGTCGCCATTTCTGGCGGCAATGTGTCGGCTGTAAATGCATTGTAGTAGACAATGTATTCACCAAAATCATAGGCATTATCTGCCAAACTGAACGTGGGTATTAACAATAAGAACAACAAACCATATGTTTTAAATTGCATTTTTTTTCTCATCTAGTTGATAGAGTGCCACTTCACCAAACAAGTTTGGCCATAGCTTCATTAACGTGCTGGGGCGGTGATTGTAATCAACGATCCCTCTTTTGGAAATCGTCATCGAGCGCTGTGCACAAAAATTCTCAAAATCATTCACCGTACACAAATGAATGTTTTTTGTATCGTACCACTGTGCCGGAAGCGCTTTAGATACCGGCATACGCCCATTTATCGACAAATATAGCCGACATTTCCACAAACCAAAATTTGGAAAAGTCACGATACTTTTTCGGCCAACTCGTAGCATTTCGTCTAAGGTTTTATCTGGGCGATGTAATGCTTGCAATGCCTGCGTCATAATAACGTAGTCAAAGGACGCATCGGCGAAATCCGTTAAACCCGCATCTAAATCAGTTTGAATAATATTGACGTTCTTTTTTAGGCAACTAAGAACATCTTGCTGGTTAATTTCAACGCCATAGCCAGTCACTTGTCGATTTTTTTGTAACCATTCGAGTAATGCACCATCACCACAACCAAGGTCCAATACTCTTGAGCCCGGCTCTATCCACTCGCAGATTTTTTGCAGCTCCGGTCTCAGCTCACTCACGTGGACACCTCTATATTCTGCATATAGGCCTTAAAAGCACCGATATAGTCATCATTTTCTACTAAAAATGCATCATGCCCATGATTCGACTCGAACTCTAAATAACTCACATCACGATTAGCATCGGTTAAGGCACTCACAATTTCTTTCGAGCGTTCGGGCGAAAATCGCCAATCTGTAGTAAATGAGGCTAAAAAGAACTTTGCCTTAACTTTCTCAAATACCGCCGATAAATCTCCGCCCTCTTCTTCAGCTGGGTCAAAATAATCCAGCGCCTTCGTCATCAATAAGTATGTATTCGCATCAAAACGGCTCGCAAAAGACTCACCCTGATAGCGTAAATAACTTTCTACTTGGAATTCAACACCATAATCATAATTTAGCTGGTCGTTCTTCAATTCACGCCCAAATTTATCGCCCATCGCGTCATCAGATAAATAGGTAATATGCCCAAGCATCCTAGCGACCTTTAAACCATTGGACGGTACCGTATCAAAATCATAGTAACGACCATCATGAAAATCAGGGTCATTCATGATGGCTTGACGAGCCACTGCGTTGAAAGCAATATTTTGCGCCGATAACTTTGGTGCAGACGCTATAACAATTGCATGACGTAACTTATCAGGAAACTGAATAGCCCATTGCAAGGCTTGCATCCCCCCCAAACTACCACCTGCAACAGCCGCCCATTGCTTAATACCCAATTTATCGGCTAGCCTTTGTTGATAATTCACCCAGTCAACAACCGTCATCATAGGAAAGTCTTTTCCATAGGCTATAGATGTGTCGGGATTGATACTTCGAGGCCCTGTTGAGCCACTGCAATGGCCTAAATTACAAGGCGACACGACAAAAAACTTGTCCGTATCAATCGGTTTTCCAGGCCCAATACAAATATCCCACCAACCCGGTTTTGCATCTTCTTTGCTATGATAGCCTGCTGCATGATGATCAGCCGATAAGGCATGACAAACCAGTACTGCATTGTCTGCTTTTGCATTCAAGGTGCCATACGTTTCATAAACAATATCGTATTGCTCTAATACTTTTCCGCAAACAAGCGATAGCACCTCATCAAAATGCATTGTTTTTGGTTCAACAAGGCCAACTGATTGTGTTGTAATATTTGTCAATTTATTCTTTTAGGTTATATTAATATCATTTAATATTATTTTTAATTATATAGAAAACTCTTTATATTCGCGTGCTCAGTATGACTTTATACTCAATGCTCATAAGTTTCATTGAAATTAGCCATTTAAAGCCGCTGTTAATTTAACTCTAATACGCCTTAAGCGACGATAATACCATGTACCTGTATAACGAATTTGATCAAACTCTCGTCAACGAACGTGTTGAACAGTATCGCGATCAAACAACACGATACCTAAATGGCGAATTAACCGAAGAGCAATTTCGGCCGTTACGCCTGATGAATGGCCTATACATTCAAACACACGCACCTATGTTGCGCGTCAATATACCGTACGGCTTATTATCAAGTAAACAGCTTCGTATGCTGGCCCACATTTCGCATAAATACGACAAAGATTACGGGCACTTTACCACCCGCCAGAACATGCAGTTTAACTGGCCTGAGCTTGAACGCGTTCCGGACATTCTTGCCGATTTAGCCAGCGTACAAATGCACTCGATACAAAGCAGCGGTAACTGTATTCGTAACACCACCTCTGACCCCTTAGCCGGTGTTTGTGCCGATGAGATTGAAGATCCTAGACCATATTGCGAGATTATTCGCCAATGGTCCACCTTGCACCCTGAGTTTTCCTATTTGCCACGCAAATTTAAAATTGCCGTTAGTGGTTCACCAAAAGATCGCGCTGCCACCCAAGTTCACGACATTGGCCTACACGTTAAGAAAGACGAGTCAGGGCAAGTTGGCTTTGAGGTGCTCGTCGGTGGTGGTTTGGGTCGAACACCTGTTATCGGTCAAACTATCGCACCCTTTATTGCAGAAGAAGACCTTTTATCCTATCTAGAAGCGATTCTGCGTACTTATAACCGATTTGGTCGGCGTGATAATAAATATAAAGCACGTATAAAAATACTCGTTCGTGAAACAGGGCTAGATACCTTTAAAGAACAAGTTGAACAGGAGTGGGCGTCTATCAAGGATGGCCAACTCAAACTGACTAAAGATAACATCCAGCGTGTAAAGAATTACTTTACCCCACTTAATTACGAAACAGCCAACGACGAGGCCTTAGAACAACACCTGGCTAATAGTGGCGCATTTCGTCAGTGGTTTCAGCAAAACACTAAAGCACATAAACAACCAGGCTATCGTGTTGCGTTTATTTCACTTAAATCACCCAATTGCCCACCGGGTGATATCACCAACGTGCAAATGGAACATGTTGCTAATCTGGCAGATCAATTCAGCTTTGGCCAAATTAGAACCACGCATGACCAAAACCTAGCCTTAACTGATGTGAAATCCAGTGATTTATATGCGCTTTGGCAACAGTTAACTGCTCAAGAGCTTGCTACAGCAAATATTGGCACCATTACCGATATGATTTGCTGTCCCGGTCTAGATTTTTGTAGCTTAGCAAACGCCAGCTCTATTGATATCGCACAAGGCATCACCGACCGCTTTTCTGACAGCGCAATCGACACCGGCAATATCAGCCTCAAGATGTCTGGCTGCATGAATGGTTGCGGCCACCACAGTATTGGTGAAATTGGCATATTAGGCGTCGATAAGAAAGGCGAGCAGTGGTATCAATTAACGCTTGGTGGCTCCGATAGTCATCAAAGCAAATTGGGTGAGCGATTAGGTAAAGCCATTGCCAAAGATGATGTTGTAGACGCCATTGATGATATTGTTCACGTCTATAAAGCTAACCGAACTGACAACGAAGACTTTGCCAGCACTCTGCAACGTATTGGGCTACAACCGTTTAAGGATAAAGTATATGACGCTCATTAAAAATAACGACATCGTTCAAGACCATTGGACCGTGCTTGATGAAAATCAAGCTCTACAAGCCGATCACAACATCATTGATCTAGACTATTGGAACGTCAATAAAGACGCTCTTATCGCTAGCAAGGCGCCTCTTGGCTTATTGGTTCAAGGTGATACAAACCCCGATCAGTTTATTGATGACATACAACACTTTGAGCTCATCGCTATAAATTTTCCAACATTTGTAGATGGGCGCGGCTATTCACTTGTGAAGACCTTACGTGAAAAACATCATTACACGCAAGAAATTAGAGCTATCGGTGAGGTATTGCCAGATCAAGCACTCTATTTAACACGTGTCGGATTTGATGCACTTGAGTTCTCAACTAAAGAAGCGGGCTTACTGGCCTTAGAAAAATTAAACGAGTTTAGCGTTTTCTATCAGGCTGCAACAAACTAGCAGCCTGGCCCTTCTATTTATTGTGATGAAGATAGCGGCAGGAGGGCGCAAAAAAGCACATTAAACCAACAGCCCTACTCTAAGCTTCTTTGTCATACTGTCACCAAAACCTCTCTTAATATTCATCTAAACGTAACATTCTATCGTTACATTATATGTCCAATTTTAACCGTTAGGACATCCAATGAGTTCATTAACAAATATCGCTCTTAGCGTCAGCTTAGCCCTTGGCATATCAACACCATCACTTTCTTTTGCTGATATTAATGTTATTAAAAAAGGTCAATATACCGAGGACTGTGGAGGCGAAAAAAGTTGCGCCGAAATTTCAGCCTTTAGTCCTGTTTCGAATAGAATTTACACCACCAATGCCGAAGAAAATGAATTAAGAATTCTTAATGTAGATAGTAACGGGTGGCTTTCCGAATACAGCTCTCTCGCTCTTGTTGGTGGCGGCCCAAACAGTGTTGCCACATACGGGGATTGGGTTGCTGTAGCAGTAGAGGCTCCCAATAAACAAGATGCTGGTAGCGTTCTTATCTATGACCTTGAGGGAAACTTAGAGCGGACCATACAAGCTGGCGCATTACCTGACATGCTGACATTTACACCTGATGGTCAATTTTTGATTGTTGCTAACGAAGGCGAACCTGACGATGATTATGAGAATGACCCCGAAGGCACGGTAACTGTTATCAATACATCCACATGGGTGCCTGCAACGGCTGATTTTAATGCGTTTAACAGTGCTAAATTAAAAAACGTACGTATTTTTGGCCCGGGCGCTTCAGTTGCTCAAGACGTAGAGCCTGAATATATTGCCATTTCAGCCGATTCAACCACTGCTTGGATCAGCCTGCAAGAAAACAATGCATTAGCAAAGCTAGACATTGCTTCTGCCACTATTACCGATATTTACGGCTTAGGTTACAAAAAACACCAACAAGATAAAAATGCCTTTGACGCCAGCAACAAAGATGATGCGATAAACATTCAACCTTGGCCAACAAAAGGCATGTATCAACCGGATGCCATTGCAAGCTTCGAGTATAGGGGCTCAACCTTCATTTTATCTGCCAACGAAGGTGATGCTAGAGACTACGATGGTTACAGCGAAGAAGTGCGCGTTAAAGACTTAACGTTAAACCCTGATGCCTTCCCTAACGCTGAAGAGCTTCAACAAAGAGAGAACTTGGGCCGCTTAAAAACAACCACTGCCAATGGTGATATAAACGATGATGGTGCACATGAGAAGATTTATTCTTATGGCGCACGCTCTTTTTCTATATGGGATGAAAAAGGTTCTCGCGTCTATGACTCAGGATCTGACTTTGAAAGTTTTCTAGCTGAATACGCTTATAACAATGTTGATAATGAACCTTGGGAAGAAGGGCGCAGCGACGATAAAGGACCAGAGCCTGAGTCTATTACCACCGGTGAGCTAGGCGATAAGCTGTATGCCTTTATTGGTTTAGAAAGAGCCAATGGCATTTTTATATATGACATCTCTAATCCACGCAAATCTAAGCCAGCAGGTTATATCAACATTGAGGAGCAAGGTGACATTGGACCAGAAGGTTTGCTCTTTGTTAAGAAAGATGACTTTACTGGTTGGGTCATCGTTACCAGTGAAATCAGTAATACGGTGAGCATATATGAAATAACGATGGATTAACACGACGCTCTATTAAAAAGCCCCTGTTAATTTACATTAGTAGGGGCTTTTTTGTATACATTAGCAATGTAAAGTACGGTTTAGTTAATCGCCTTATGAGCAACCACTTGTGTCGCTCTTTTCTGCAATTGATATGAAATAGGTTCAAGCCTCACCCCACGTGAAGCTAACGTCGGTAGAATTTCTTGTAGTACGCGTAAGGTTTCTGGGTGTGGGTGCCCAATACCAACTGCATAACCTTTCTTCCGAGCTTGTTTAATCAACGTATTAAACTGTTGTTTAATACTCTCTACTTCAATAACGTGATCTAAAAAAACATCCCTACTGACGACTGCAACGCCTTGTTCTATGGCTATTTTTGCGGCAACAGATTGCTTAGCTGTTCGGCTATCAACAAAAAAATAGCTTTCTTCTCGCATTGCTTTCATCACCCACGTCATGTGCCCTGGGTGTCGTGTTAGCAAACTGCCTTGGTGATTATTCATTCCAATAGCATAAGGGACTTTTTTAAATGCTTGTAGCAAGGCTTTCTTAACCGCCTGCTCTTCCATATCAATGGCTAAAACACCCTCTTCAGCAGCTCTTCCTAGCGTTGACTGCATAGGCATATGTAACATCACCTCTTTGCCGTGTTCGTGTGCAAGGGTCGCTAACAGCCTAGCTTTTGGTGCATTAGGTAAAATAGCATACGTTAAATTGGCCGATAGATTAATCATCTCGCGGCCTTCTTCTAAACGATAACCGATATCATCAATAATAATACTGATGACAGCATCTGGCTTTAACTCATTTGCATGGATAGGTGCAGCTAAAAAAGCGCATACACTCAATACAGCCGTCTGAATAACCGTCCACTTTTTCACCTGCAATTCCAGTTTAATCTCTTATTACCTTAAGATATTAATGCCTTTAAGCAAATTGAGTGCTTCATGCAATGGGTAGTCATTACCCACCGGCTTCTCTACTTTTTCTACCTTCTCTTCTTCACTTTCGTCGGTATTAACTAAATGCTTCGTTAAATCTTTTTCTTTAATAGCAACAAAGTCCTCATCCAACTGCTCTAATTTTACTGCTGATAAGGTAATATCAGGCGTAATACCTTCTGCTTGAATAGAGCGACCTGACGGCGTGAAATAACGGGCTGTAGTTAATTTAATCGCGCCACCTTTATTGTTCTCTAAGATGGTTTGCACCGAGCCTTTACCAAAACTTTGCTGCCCCATAATCACCGCACGTTTATGATCCTGTAGCGCACCAGCGACAATTTCTGAAGCGGAAGCAGAGCCTCCATTAATCAACACAACAATCGGAGCGCCTTTTAAAATATCATCCG
>Ga0209345_10000343_pt1 | contig 60819 bp, 59 predicted proteins | sample Cruoilmetagenom7_FD_187294 | JGI IMG/M metagenome (GOLD analysis project Ga0209345, IMG submission 187294) | Oil polluted marine microbial communities from Coal Oil Point, Santa Barbara, California, USA - Sample 7 (SPAdes) (version 2) | ecosystem: Environmental > Aquatic > Marine > Oil seeps ... | reverse complement strand
AAATGGCGTCTAAAAAATATAAATATTAAGTAAGTTGATATTTTATCTAAAAACACAAAGGATAAAATAATTTCACACTGGACGATCAGTTATGTTTTATCGAAGTATTTCAGTATTTTTGTTTGTAATTGTATTAGCTGCATGTACAGAGCCCCCTTACAAGAATATCAACAATGAACAATTAAAATCAATGCTGGAACAGGGAGTGCCAATCTATGATATACGTAGACAGGATGAATGGCATCAGACGGGTATGATAGAGGGTAGTATTCCCCTTACTTTTATAGCTAAAGAAGCCAGGGTGAGTCCAGATTTTTTTCCAAATTTTACACGTAGTATGGATAAAAATTCATCTGTGATCCTGATATGTCGCACCGGTCATCGCACAAGAAAATTAGCAGCTCACTTAGCAGATAACTTTGGTTATACACAAATATACAATGTGCGTAACGGAATAACTGAATGGATTAAAGAAGGAAATGAAGTGGTGAGAAAACGTTTTTAATAGCAATTATAATTGTAAAATTTAAATATGCTTAAAACTATTGCAGAAACATGGAGTTGTTCAGTTTATCTAAAAACCATTGCAAAGAACGACCTGTTTTTCCAGTTCGCCATGCAAGATAGGTTGTCGCCGTTTGGTGTCCAGTTTCAACGGCTTTTTCAATTAGAGTGCCTTTATCGATTTCTCTTTGAGCTAAAAATCTGGGCAAAAAGCCAACTCCCATCCCCATAATATGAGCCTGAATTTTTGTTTCAAAATCTGAAACAGTGAATACATCCTGGCCGGTAAAAATACCGGCAGTTCTAGGAGGTAAATTACGCGAGGTATCAGCAACAGCAATAACTCGATATTTAGAGATTAGCTCTTCTGGTATGGGAGTGTTTATTTGCGCGAGTGGATGATGTGGCGAAATTACAAAAATCCAGTCAACCTTACATAATTCACGAGAGTGGTAACCACCACCTGTTGGGCCATTATCAGGTGCGCCTATGACTAAATCAGCCCGCTCACTCATCAGGGCATCCCATGTTCCACCATAAACTTCGGTGTGTAGTTTAATGCGAGTTCCACATTGTTTTTTATAAAATTCATCAATTAGTTCAAGTAAGCCACCTATAGGAAGCATATCTGCTATAGCGATATTTAATTCCAGTTCCCAGCCATTTGAAACTTTTCTTACATGATTTTCCAGATTAGATACTGCCTCTAGTAGGTGGCGCCCTTCAGTTAATAAAAATTGACCTGGTTCAGTGAGTTTGGCTCGGTGACCCGCTCTATCGAATAAGGAAGTCGCTAAATCCTGCTCAAGCTTTTTCATGCTGTAGGTAATTGCAGATGGCACACGGTGAAGTTCTTCGGCCGCAGCAGCAAAGCTTCCGTTTCGGTGAATGGCATCTAGAACAGTTAAAGCATCAAGTGTTAATTTCATTCAATTATTTTCACTAATATATGCAGATATTTGCAATATAAATAATGCAACTGTCTGACTATTATTAAGTCCTATTATTTAGCATTAAAAAAATACCACTGTAATAAAGGTAGTTATTGGATAAGTGGTTGTTTATTAAAGGATTATAAAAATGACAAATAAAACATTATTTAGATTCGAGAGTAATACATACAATAAGTTCATATTTTATTTAAATACAATATTTTTCAAGAACTTTGTATTCAATGTCGTTATCATATTGATTTCCTTACTAATAATACCGGCGAGTCAGTTACGCGCGGAAGTCCCTCAACCCGAGGCTTATTGGCAAGGGACATTAGGCCCATTGAATATTCGTTCCATGTCACCTGGACAGGCCTTGAGGCTTGCTCCATTGCCTCATTCGCCATATGGGTTGCCTGAGGGTGAAACTGAACTGCAGTTTCATATCGTTGCGGCGAGTATTTTTTTACAGTCACCAGATGTATATCTTGTTGATTTCAATTTTACAGATACGCGTTTGGCAATGAATCATGGTTTAGCTAATGGTTGGTCGATGGAGTTATCATTTAATGATCGACGCATACAAAATCTGTATCTCGATGAGGTGGTTAAGTCGTTTCATGATGTATTCGGCATTGAGCAAAATGGACGTGATATAAACTTAAACGAAACACATATTATTATCCCTCAATATTCAGTAAATTTTGGACCTGAATTAGATGGTGCATTTTCACAAACATTAGGTTTATCAATTCAAAAAGTATTAATTGATAAAAGTGTTGAATGGCCCGCCCTGGCAGTTATGCTTAATACAAGTTTAGAAACACTTTCAAATGGAATGATTGAAAAAGGTGCGTTTGATTATGGTTTGCAATTAAGCATGGCTCAGAAACATCCATCGGGTTATATGTATGCCAATTTATCCTATACGCATTTTGGTTCTGATAAAATATTGGAGGTTATTCCTCTATCTGAAACTCAGTTTTCAGGCATGATCGGATATGAATTTACGATGGGTGACAATGATGCTTTCATAGTACAGTACCTGTTTAGTGATGGGGTGCTAAAAGGCCTGGGTGCACTAGAGGAGGTAAGTCATGAGATACATCTGGGTTATAAATGGCGAACTCAAGAAAATATTTTTGAAGTGGGTTTTGTAGAAAATATTGTAAATTTTGATAATGGCCCAGATGTAGCATTTACATTTGGTGTAACACATAGAATATGATGTTGAAATTAAAACCTTTGCCATAGAGAATACAGAAAACCTTACTGCTATAGGTTGGTTTAACAGTAGTTAAACCAACCAGTAAAACGCTGTATTCTCCGCATCATCATGGCAAAGCTTATAAAAAATACTTAGCGATTAAAAACTAATTTTTATAAATTAATTAAACTGAATAGGTGTATTAGAAAAAATAACTAAAAGGGCCGCCATAGTTTCATCTAAATTTTCTTTAAACACGGTGAATTTTAAATTGCTTAATTTATTGTCATATAAATCAATTATAAAATAATCTTTTGCCAGGTCTTTTTTGTTGCACATTGGGAAAACCGGTAGCAGTTCTGGCGTATCATAAATATGGATTTTATTAATTTTATTGAATTCAAAATCGAACATATAGTACTGTTTTTCAAAGACAACCACAGCATCAAAGCCCTGATTTATTTTTCTTAACTGCTTGCCACGTTCATGTGCCAGTATAACTATTTTATCTTTAAATACTTTCATATTAGATTCTTCGTCATACCAGAACCCACGAGAGCCGCAAGCACCTTTAGGGTCAGAAGTACTCCAAATAGCATTTTGTAACACCAGAATGGCTTGCTCAGATGTCATATTTTTTTTGATGGACAGTGTGTTATCACTGGGTTCGTATGTGCTGGAGCAGCCGAATAAAAGAGTTATAAAGAACAGAAATAATAATTTTTTCATTGTGTTTTTGACCATGAGTACCTGAAATCTAAAAACTAATAAATTTTAAATGCTATTTATTCTGAAAAATGAGTAGAGCTTAAGTTGAAATATAATAATGCTTAGTTAAATTGAATGAGTAAAACAATTAACTTTTACTGTATCAGTATTAACTATTTAAACTATAAATGAGTAGATCATCAATAACAGACTACACAATATCTATATTAATATCAATTTGTTATGTAATGTGAGCTTGTTTCTGCGGGTATTTATATTGATAAGAATTTAGAGAATAAAAAAAGGGCGACTAAATAGTCACCCTTTTTGTTGTATATAGCAATACAAATGCTATAGACAAGCAAGCTGAACGTTATAAATTAGCTACAGCCTTTAGGACGTGGTAAGCCAGCAATTTTATTTGCACACTTAATAAGTCCCGTAGGGAATAGAGAATAGATATATTTCTGATCGCTCTTATCTTTGCCGTACTCTTTTTTCATAAGCTTTGAGAACGCGCGTGGCTCACAAACAGTTCCGTTTGCCTGGAAGTAGTCACGTGCCATCTTAATAATATTCCAGTGCTCTTCAGTTAGCTCGGGTACCTTTTCACTAATAGCTATTTGAGCGGCTAAGTCTTCACTCCACTCGTCTAAATTTAGCAGCCAGCCTGCTTCGCTTAATTCAATTGTTTTACCGTCAACAATCGCTTCCATTACATCACCTCGTAAAAAATAAATAATCTTGACTAATTTGGTCAGGTATTATCCACGAAATAGTTACTGAAGGCAAATATATTTAATATTTTAATTAGACAGTTGTCTGAGTGAGTGATAATGTAATTTTTCGCGTTTGTTAGATAGTTCGTCTAAACTCGTATATAAAGTGCTAACTCAATTCTGGTGAGAAGCTTATGTCTGATCAAAATATTGATATGTTCAAAGGGGTGATTCCAGGCGAGCCGCTATATAAGCTTGCGCCTACTCGTGATGAAAACGGGAAATCATTTGTTGATTTTATGTTGATCATTCCAAAACTAAAGAAAAAACCTCAGCAATATATTGATCGCACGTTAAAAGATATTCAAATGGTCTTAGGTCGCTATGGCTCAGATGTGGTTTTTGCGAATATGGACTTAAAAATCAACTGTTTATGGGTGTCGCACAAACCTAAACCTGGCTTGTGCAAAGAATTAACAGCCGCTATTCGCCAATATGTGCCTGAGGCCATGCTGGTGGGTGATGTTTCCCGATAACCTTCTTTATAATGTTGAACGATAATGAGTGAAGCTGTTATAGATTCCGTAGTATTTGATGAAATTGCTGATTTAATGGGCGAATCTATGCCTGAGTTCATTGAGACTTATCTTGAAAACACCCCTAAATTACTCGAAGAAATGAGTCTCGCACTGTCTGCCGGAGAATTTGTTAAGGTGGCTCAAAATGCGCATCAGTTGAAGGGTGGAAGTGGAAGTATTGGCGCTATGCAGGTTTTTAGTTATGCAAAACAGCTGGAAGCAGCGGGTAATGAGGGTAGAGCTGATAATGTAAAAAGCCTTTTTGTAGAACTTAAAGAGGCTTACACAAAGGTTGAGGCAGAGCTGAAAACACGTTTGTAGAGTTTATTATCACTAATTATATACAGAGTCGTTTATCGCTTTGCCAATCAGATCGGAATTATCATATAGGACAGGGCGCTAAAAGCAGCGACCTTCCCCTGATGGAGATGTACCCTAGCAGCTAAAAGTTAGCTTTTTACTTTATTCTTTCTCGGCCATCTTTTACCGCGATTAACACCTGCTCAGGCGCGGTGCCACCAATGTGATTACGGGCAGCTACTGAGCCTTCTAGTGTCAGCACATTAAATACATCTGCTTTAATAGTGTCAGAGAATTTCTGTAATTCCTCTAGCGACATTTCACTTAAGTCTTTATCTGTTTCTACACCGTAGGCTACCGCTTTACCTACTACTTCATGTGCATCACGAAATGGCATGCCATTAACAACAAGATAGTCAGCTAGATCTGTAGCAGTTGAAAATCCTTGTTTTGCGGCTTTATACATATTTTCTTTTTTAGACTCAATTGCCGGTATCATGTCAGCAAAAGCACGTAAAGAGCCTAATAATGTATCGATTGTGTCAAAAATAGGTTCTTTGTCTTCCTGGTTGTCTTTGTTGTAAGCTAATGGTTGAGACTTCATGAGCGTTAACAGTGAAATTAGGTGTCCATTAACTCGGCCTGTTTTACCGCGCACCAGTTCAGGGACATCTGGATTCTTCTTCTGCGGCATAATTGATGATCCAGTGCAGAATCGATCAGGTAAATTAATAAAATTAAATTGTGCAGATGACCATAATACCAGCTCTTCCGAGAAGCGTGACAGGTGAGTCATTAATATTGCGGCGTCCGCACAGAACTCAATGGCAAAATCTCTGTCGCTTACAGCATCCAGCGAATTGCGGCAAACATCGTCGAAATTGAGGAGTTCTGCGGTGAAATGCCTATCAATTGGATAAGTTGTGCCGGCCAAAGCCGCAGCACCCAAAGGTAAGGAATTTAATCGGCGTGCACAATCTTCGAGTCGAGATGCGTCACGATGCATGTTTTCAAACCAGGCTAGCAGGTGGTGACCAAACGTAACCGGTTGAGCAACTTGTAAATGAGTGAAGCCGGGCATAATGGTATGGGCTTCGCGCTCGGCCAGGTCAAGTAAGCCTGTTTGTAAGCGGCGTATTTCACCAATAACAAAAGCAATTTGTTCACGCAAATATAAACGAATGTCTGTAGCGACCTGGTCGTTACGTGATCTCCCGGTGTGTAGGCGTTTACCGGCATCACCTACAAGTTCGGTCAGGCGAGCTTCGATATTCATATGCACGTCTTCACGGGCTATAGACCATTCAAAATTGCCTTCGGCAATTTCTTGCTCTATTTGACCAAGACCCTTTAATAGGTCTTTTAAGTCGTTTTCAGTTAGCACGCCAATCTTTGTGAGCATCTGGGCATGGGCGCGTGAACCTTCAATATCCTGTCTATACATGCGTTGGTCGAATTGAACTGAAGCGGTAAAGGCTTCAACAAAAGCGTCTGTAGGCTCAGTAAAACGGCCGCCCCATAACTTTTCCTGGGATTTACTTGTATCTGAAGGTTTGCTCATGGTGAAAGTGGGTCCTGAACTGGTTTTGGATTAGCGCGAAGTATAGCAAAACCTTAGGCTGAATATTTCATGTGTTTTGGTGATTTATGGGCTAATTGTTTAAATGTGGTACTTTTAAGAATAAAAGATTTGTATCTGTACCTTGTGACAGAGTCTTTATATGTCTCACAAATACGCGGTATATCGTCTAAACTGGCTACATGGATATGGAATTAAATTCAAACAGGGGTTTTATCCCGAATTTTTGCGATGTTACAGCGGTTTTTACGCTGATACTCGTGGTCGAGCTGCTTTCACTATTACTGGCACTAGCTCCATCGGGACAAAATGGCTTCTGGCAACGCCTGGCATTAATATCGTTATTTGCCCAATGGTTGGGCCTGGTCAATGCCAGTTTGCTCTGCCTGCTTAAAGACTGGCTAAATAAACAAACAATCATTATATGTACGATGGTGAGTTTTGCACTGATGTTGTTGGTAACGGTTCTATTTAGTGGATTAGTTGTATACATCAATGACTTAATGCAATTATCGAGCGAAGTAGATAATTCATCTATTTTTTATTTCCATATGCGAAATCTAGCCATTAGCGGCATTATTTATGCCGTGGTATTGCGATATTTTTATGTTCAATATCAGTGGCGTTCGAATTTACAGGCACAAAGTCATGCGCAAGTGCAGGCGCTAAAAGCGCGTATACGCCCTCATTTCCTGTTTAATAGCATGAACACAATAGCTAGCCTTATACATATAGATTCAAGCAAGGCAGAGAAGGCTGTAGAAGACCTGTCGGACCTGTTCAGAGCCAGTTTGCAGGAAAAAACGATTCATACATTACGCGATGAGCTAGATCTTACTAAAAGCTACCTTGATATTGAGCGCTTGAGGTTAGATACACGGCTTTCAACGGATTTAGAGCTAGAAGATACCGCCATGGAGATAGAGGTACCATCTCTATGTCTGCAGCCATTAGTTGAAAATGCAATATATCATGGGGTTGAGCCACTTCCTGAGGGTGGAAATATAAAAATTTCAGCGCAACTTGTAAACAATCGACTATGCTTAAGTGTAAGTAATCCGATAGCGGAAGAAAGTGCCATGAGTCGGCACAAGGGAAATCACATGGCACAGGCTAATATTAAAACACGTTTGTCGCTGATGTATGGAGACGAAGCCGATTTTGTAATTAAAGCAGAAAAAATACTGTATACGGTTTCTATAGGAATACCTTTAAAAACATGAATATATTGATAGTAGATGATGAGCCATTAGCCAGGCAGCGGTTAATTGGGCTAGTTCAGGAATTAAATGGTTTTGAGGCCTGCGCCAATGCCTCTAATGGTAAGGATGCCCTGCGCCTGGCGCAGGAGTTGAAGCCGGATGTGGTATTACTCGATATCCGGATGCCTGGAATGGACGGTATAGAAACAGCACATCATATGAACCGGTTAAGTAAGCCCCCTGCTATTATATTTACAACGGCATTTAGTGAGCACGCTCTGAAGGCTTTTGAAACCCATGCGGTGGATTATTTACTTAAGCCAATTAAGCAAGACAGGTTGCATGAGGCTTTAAAGGCGGCGGCTCGCTTGACAAAACCACAGCTTGAACAACTCAAATACATTGATGAACAACCTAAAATACGCACCCACATCTGTGTTAAAACACGGGGCAGTCTTGAACTGGTGCCTATAGAAAGTATTCGGTACTTTTTGGCAGATCATAAGTATGTCACTTTGCGAACGGACGATCATGAATGCTTGATAGAAGAGTCACTAAAATCATTAGAAAGTGAGTTCGAGCATGTTTTTACGCGTATCCATCGTAATGCCCTGGTTGCTGATCAATTTATGAATGGTCTGGAAAAAAATTCTGAAGGCCATTGTGTGATAACCATTGAGGGCATTGAAGATCGCCTTGAAATATCACGACGTCACTTGCCCCACGTACGTAAAAAAATTAAAAATATGGCAACCTATAAATAGTGAGCCTGAATAGATTCCAGGCATATTTTGCAATTTTCAGTAGTAATAAAATCTCAATGTCTGAAAAATCATAGGAATATTGATATAAACTCCTCATGTTTACTATATTCTGCAATCAATAGAGCTATCGGTAGTTCCTCCTCTACGCAATACGATTAATCTGCGGTAAAATAACCTTTTTTTAATGTCTGGATTAATTTATGCCGCAAACTATTCGCATCGCTACACGTAAAAGTCCCCTGGCTCTTTGGCAGGCTGAAGAGGTTTCGCGACAATTAACGGCTTTGTACCCTGATCTTAAAATAGAATTAGTAAAGATTGTCTCAAAAGGAGACAAAATTCTTGATGCACCTTTGGCTAAAGTGGGTGGTAAAGGGCTTTTTGTAAAAGAGCTAGAGCAAGCAATGCTCGATGGTGAAGCCGATATCGCTGTGCATTCAATGAAAGACGTTCCAATGGAGTTTCCAGAAGGATTACATCTGTCCGTTATTATGGAGAGAGAAGATCCAACCGATGCTTTCGTTTCAAATAATTACAATACTCTCGAAGAGCTTCCAGAGAATGCGCGTATAGGCTCATCAAGTTTACGTAGGCAATTACAAATAAAAGAAGTTATGCCAAATGCTGAAATGCTTAACTTGCGTGGTAATGTAAATAGTCGTCTTCAAAAGCTGGATGACGGGAATTATGACGCCATTATTCTGGCCACTGCAGGCTTAATCAGGCTTGAGTTTGAAGACCGCATTAAAACCCGCATAACACCAGAGCAAAGCCTGCCATCTGTGGGCCAGGGTGCGGTAGGTATTGAATGTCGAGTAGGCGATGAGAGAATTGGGGCATTAATTGCACCACTAAATCACCAGCAAAGTCATATTCGTTTAAGCGCAGAACGTGCTATGAATAACCGACTAAATGGTGGCTGTCAGGTGCCAATCGCCGGCTTTGCATTACTTGAAAATAATGAAATATTCTTACGAGGACTTGTCGGTCGTCCTGATGGTAGTGAAGTTGTTCGGGGAGAAATTAGAGGCTCAGCCGATGAAGCAGAATCATTAGGCAGGCAGCTAGCAGAGCAGTTACTAAATGACGGCGCAGATGTGATATTGCGTGAAATGGGTATGATTGATTGATAGCGCCAAATTCAAAACAACCTGTTACATTCGTAAACGATTCTAATGGATGAGGACAATAAAGTTGTTTTGGTTACTCGACCAGAGCAACAAGCTGCCGAGTTTATTGGCTTATTAGAAGCTAAAGGCATCAAAGCATTGTCTTTTCCCTGCATAGACATCCAGCAAGTTAAATTAGATAAACTGCTAAAAGAGACTTTAAACACACTCGATGAAAATTATTTACTAATATTTATAAGTGTAAATGCGGTCGAGCAAGCGTATAAAATGATGAGGCAACAAGGTATCGAGCCGTCATCAATCGACGCTAAAGTTGCAACTATAGGCAAGGCAACGCTAAAAGCAGCGAATTTAGCCGGGTTCGACGTTAGTATAAGCCCCAAAAATGGTTTTAATACTGAATCTCTACTGAGGCTAAAAGAACTACAGTCAAACTATATAAACGGAACTAAATGTCTTATTGTTAGGGGTGTAGGTGGCCTTGAGCAATTAGCAGATGAGCTGAGGCAGAGGGGGGCAGATGTCAGTTATGCTGAGGTCTATCAACGGGGAATTCCCCACCATGATGCTAATATTAGCCGTCAGCAGTTAAGCCGTAACTGGCAAAGTATGGGAATTGCCGTGATTACTGTTACCAGTAACGAATCATTGCAAAACTTATATGATATGCTTGAATTGCCGGGTAAAGAGGCGATGTTAGGTACGCGGCTAATTGTTGCGTCCCAGCGGTGTTTTGAGTTAGCACAAAAGCTGGGTTTTAAATCGATTAAATTAGCTTTGTCAGCAATGAATCAGCAAATGCTAGAAGCTGTTGAAAATGAATTTCAATGAAAGATTAATATTAAAGTAAATCTATTATGTCTAAACAAGAAAAAACAATAACCGCTAATGATTCAAAAGAAGAAATTGTCGTTGAATCTAAACCAGTTGAAAAAACAGAAAAAAAGCCGGTAGGTAATGGCTTTGTTTTATTTATAATATTACTGGTTGTTGGTGCGACAGTTGCAGCAAGTTTTTATTTTTGGGATCTACAACAAAAACAAGCCGGAATATTAAAGTTACAGCAACAATCAATACAAAATTTACAACAACAATTAGACAGTGTTGCAACAGATAGTAAAAACGGCCGTGAGACTTCTGCGGCTAATAATGCACTGATAGAAAGTTTAAGTGAGCAAATTAAGAAAACAGAAGAGATATCACAACAGGCAATTGAAATTGTTAATCGTAACCAGCGTGACTGGGCAATTGCTGAAATAGATTATCTTTTACGGATTGCACATCAGCGTATTGCAGTGGCAAAAGATATTTCAGGGGCAATAGCTGCATTAAAAGGAGCCGATGCGCGAATAGAGCAATTAAGTGATTTAAGCTTATTTAAAATACGCCAGCAATTAGCAAAAGATATAGCCAGTTTAAATGCAATTCATCAAGCAGATGTAAATGGTATTTCATTAGCATTAGATCAGGTTATTGCCTATTTGCCAGAGTTGCCATTTAAATCTATAAAAGATGAAATAAAATCTCAGTTTACAGAAAGCGATGTGGCTATTCAGTCGAAAGAAGCAGAAAAAACATTCATTGATTCGGTGGTAGAAACGGTAAAAAATATTGGTGACATAAAAGTGCATCAGCGAAGCATACAAGCTGCAAGTGGTGCTGATCAGCAGAAAGGCATTGAGCAGTTATTACGTACATATTTGCTAGGTGCAAGATTGGCTGCTTTGCGCTTTGATCAGACACAGTTTTTGCATGAAATAGGTCAAGCCAGTGAAATTGTTAGACTTCATTATGATGAAGGTGATAATCGTATACAGCAACTACAGAAAACATTGCTAGCTTATTCTGTGCTAGAGTTGAGCCCAAATTTGCCCGAGTTATCTAAAGCATGGGCAATGTTGCAAAAGGAAATGGAAGCTCCAACAAAGAAAACGATTAAGTCTGCAGTTGTGAAAAAAGATCCTGATAAAACACCCGAAACAGTTATAGAAAATAATACAGATAAGACGGAGGTTAAATAATGAAACGTTTTATACTTGCGATTTTATTGGCTATAGTTCTTTCTGTCATAATTGGTGTTACGGCATTTTATAACGGGGCTGGTTATGTGGTGTTTAGTTTTGCTGAATATACGGTGGAAACATCGTTTATTTTCATGATTGGATTTCTTGCAGCCAGCTTTTTCATTTTTTATTATTTAATACGAATAATTTCAAGCTTATTATATATTCCTAACTATATGAGTAGCCGGCATACGGCACGTCAGGCTGAGCGTATAAAAAATGCATTAGTTAAAGGCCTTATAGAAATGTCAGAAGGTCGATTTGAGCAAGCTGAAAAAATATTAATTAAACATGCAGGAACAAGTGACACATCTTTATTAAATTATTTAATGGCAGCCAGAGCAGCGCAGCAGTTGGCCGCATATGATCGTCGTGATGAGTACCTAAGACTGGCTCATGAGGTGACACCATCTGCTGATATGGCGATAGGCTTAACCCAGGCTGAGTTGCAGCTAAGTCATAAGCAGCTTGAGCAGGCTTTGGCAACATTAAATCATCTATCTAGCGTTTCTCCTAAACATGGTTATGTGAAAAAATTGCAGGCGCGTGCATATCAGCAGCTAGAAGACTGGGATAGCTTAGGTCCTGTTCTTGAAGATGTTCGTAAGATGAAAGCGATTGAAGAAACACAGCTTGAAAAAGATGAAGTGCAAGCGTACTTCGGTATGCTAAAAAGTAGTATTAAACATGTTGATGGTGATAAAACAGAACGTATCTGGCAAAAAGTTCCAAAACGCTTAAAAACAAATTCAGAGCTCATTTATGTTTATTGTGAATTTTTGTTAAAACAGAATAAACAGGATGAAGCAGAGCTATTAATAAGAAATAAATTAAGCAACGACTGGAGTGATGAGTTAGCAATGCTTTATTCAAACCTGGTTGTAGGAGATAGTACAAAGCAGCTTGAAACAGCAGAAACCTGGTTGCATGGGCATTCTCGAAATGCAGTTCTTTTGCTGGTTCTGGGTAAGTTATGTCTAAGCTGTCAATTGTGGGGTAAGGCAAGGAGTTATTTTGAATCGAGCATCGGGATTAAGCCAACAGCTGAAGCGTATTTAAAGTTGGCAGAGTTGCTGGATAATAAAATGGATGAACATGAAGAAGCCCAGAAAATGTATCAACTGGGCTTGTTGAATGCTGTGGATAGTCAGGCTGAAAGTACGAGTATGGCTTTGCCGGGTGATATTAAATCTGACAGGCCTATGCTTAAAATTATTCAGTAATTTACTGGTGCACTACGTAATGCCCAAAAAACTGTACGGCTATTTTATCTTCGAATATTATATTTACTGTTAGTTTAATGCGGCCACGGCCTTTACGATTAATGGTACTCATAAAGCGCTTTAAAACAATTTCATCATCAAATTCACAAACAGCGGTGATTTCACCATCCACAGGGGAGTTGTAATTAACTTCGCTGTGTTGAATAACAATGTGACCGGAAAGCTTATTCAATTGCATTTGGTGAAAGACAAAACTCCAGCCACAAAGTACAGCGATAGAGTATAGGCTGCCACCAAAAGCGGTGGACTTATGATTAATGTTTGGCGATAGTGGTGCTGTTAGCTCTATTTTGTTTGAGTCGCAATGACTAACAGAAATTTCCATGGCCCGAGTTAGAGGTATTTCATTGTGCAGTACCGACTCTATGTGTTTACAGGCGTGCATGTTTTTATTTTTTTGCTGCTATGGCCTGTATCGCATCTGCTGAATATTCAAATGCATCAGAGAACATATTTATCTTCTCGGCACCCTGTTTAGTAAATAAATCAACAGCTGCATTCACCATGGGTGGTGGGCCGCTCATGTAAATATCAAAGGCTGACAAGTCCGCAAACTTGTTTTCAACTACCTGATGTACAAAACCTGTTTCACCTTGCCAGTTATCTTCTTCCATTGGATCAGACAAAACAGGTGTAAAACTGAGTAGTTTATTGTTTTGTATCCATTGCTTTGTCATGTCGCTCATATACAAATCACGCAGGGCCCTTACTCCCATAAATAAGTGAACAGGCTGATCAAAGTCGACATGTTCTATGTGTTCCAGCATAGCTTTTAATGGGCCAAAGCCAGTTCCACCGCCAATCAATATGATTGGGCGATTACGATTTTCGCGTAAATAAAAGTTACCTAGAGGGCCCTGCATTTGCAGGCTGGAGTTTTCAGGCATAGATTCAAATAGAAAATCGGTAAATAAACCACCGTCTACGTGGCGTATGTGAAGCTCAATCAGGTCATCATTATGAGGGGCATTTGCAATTGAAAATGCACGGTGCTTGCCATCTTCGAGAATAAATTCGATATACTGACCCGCATGGTATTGCAGTCGTTCGTTGTTATCCAGAGTGAGCTTAAGTGCTATAACATCATGGCATAAACGATTTTTAGAGCTAACATGGCAGCCTATCTTTTTCACATCAAGCAAGGCTAACCCCTCAATTTCAGTTATGCTAATTTCCAGATCAGTCCTGGTTTTGCCCATGCAAAATAAAGCCTGGTTGTTTGTTTTCATATTTTCATCAAGTGCGATAGGCTCATCGTCATAATAAACTTCACCCTTAACGACATAACCAGCACAGCAACCACAGGCACCACCACGACAGCCATAGGGTAAATCAATATTTTGTCTCATTGCGGCATCTAGAATAGTTTCATCCTCTTCAACATCAAACAGATGTCCAGAGGGATGAACGGTGACCTGATTTGGCATTACTGAACCTTAAAAGCTAATTAAAGCAATATTTTGCATGATATATATCGAAAGTAAAAGCTAGTAAATGTGGGTGTAATCATTTTTTGTTATAATGCGGGGCCCAAACCTGGAGAAAATCTGAATGGCTCGCGTAAAAATTTATAGTACGGCACGTTGCCCTATTTGTGATAAGACTAAAACCTTACTAAAGAAATGGAATATTCCCTTTGTAGAAGCTAAGGTTGATACTGACCATAGTGCATTAAGGGAAATGTCAGTAATTACAGATGGAGCTAGAACGGTACCTCAAATAGTAATAGATGGAAAATGGATAGGTAGTTTTTCGGAGTTAACGATGTTGCATATGGATGATGAGCTTGATGGGCTTATCGAAGCCTAATTTAGAAAATGTAAAGGTTCCTGAATGGGTACGCTTTATTGCTCAGGATTCTGATGGAAGCTGGTGGGGCTATTCTGTTGAGCCGTTAGAAAACCATCGTGGTTGGTATGAAAATGAAGTTGGACAGCATATTAAATTACTGCAAGCTGATGTATGTAATGAATGGCAAAAGAGCCTGATTGATTTTTCAATATCTGAATGAGCCAACTGTGACACATCTGAGTTCACTATAATTACTAAAGCATTGCTGCAGTGTTCACGTTGAGAAGTATTAACAAGTAACCGGTAATTGACCGAAACTCAGTTAATTATAACTCTATGTTCTTCGTGTCACTGCGGCAATGTGTTTTAGATATTTGTTAAGTACCAACTCATTGTAATACAGGCTTTAAATCTTTAAGCCCTTCTTTAAAATATCAAGAAACGTTTTGCTATTTAAATTCTGACTATCACCGCCATTAAACACTAAAGCACCTGAAGAATAACTGTCTCCATAATTGTTAACCAGGGTTATTGTTTGCGCCAGACCAGAAAGAAATTGCTTATCAGTTAACTCATTGAGGGGGTGTATAAATGCACTCCATAATTTACCTTTAGCAATGGAGTACCTGGCGTCGAGTGCAGAATCAAAATTAGCCTGCATCATGCGATAAAGTTTATCCTTACCCAGGCTTTCAGATGAAGTTATGGGTGAAATAATACGCATTCGATTGGCTTTTTCAGAGGTAATAATATAAACAGGAATATTTTTATACTGAATTTTCCAATAGCCTTTTTGGCCACCGGGTTTTGCGTCGATACGTGATATTAGTTTGTCCAGACGATCGTTATTCATTGGAGTGTCAGCGGCAAATGTAGTTTGCGAGCTAAATAAAATAATGAATGTAATTATGCTAATAAGAAGTTGCTTCATTTTATATCCTTTAAAAGTGATGTTAGCAGCCAGTTTAGTTTAGAGCCGGGTAATCTTTAGCGTTACCTTTTAATTAGTGTTAAGTCATTCTTGATACGTTTAATGGGGATAAATATGCGATCGAGAAAAATTTCATATTGTTACGCCCAGTCGGCGCCGTAATCATGGGTAATTTCTTCGCCGTATTTAATGTGTTTCACAGCGACCACCTGCAGGTCTTCACAATAGCAGGCGTTGGGATCGGGGTTATGGTTAATGTATTTTAAATCACAATCAACCTGAATTCCTACTGTGTCATCTAGCCATAAAACATAGGGTCCATCTTCACTTACCGGATTATATTTTATCGTTCCAATAACATCGCCTTCTAAAATATTACAGATAGCGAAAAGTCCTTTGCCGTGAATACTGCTTTCTTTTACTTCATATAGTTCTTTCGACATATGTAATTATTCTTTATCAAAAATATTTAGCTGATCCCATTTATCATCGACTTGTTGCTTGATATCCTGGCGCATAGTAATGGGTTTTCCCCATTCGCGCTCCGTTTCTCCGGGTAGTTTATTAGTGGCATCAAAACCCATTTTAGAGCCTAGCCCGGATACTGGTGATGCAAAGTCGAGATAGTCTATTGGAGTGTTTTCAATGATGGTTGTATCTCTTGAAGGGTCCATTCGTGTTGTCATGGCCCAGATTACATCGTTCCAGTCACGTGTATTAATGTCATCATCAACTACGATAACAAACTTAGTGTACATAAACTGACGCAGAAAAGACCATACCCCCATCATTACGCGCTTAGCATGTCCCGGGTATTGTTTTTTCATGCTCACTACAGCCATACGGTAGGAGCAGCCTTCAGGTGGGAGATAAAAATCGATAATTTCAGGAAACTGTTTTTTAAGAATAGGCACAAAAACTTCATTTAGTGCGAGCCCTAGAATCGCAGGTTCATCGGGAGGTCTGCCGGTGAAGGTTGTGTGGTAAATGGGATCTTTGCGGTGAGTAATTTTTTCAATAGTGAATACAGGAAAGCTTTCTACTTCATTGTAGTAGCCGGTGTGATCACCATAGGGGCCCTCAGGTGCCATGTCGTCAGGGTAAATATAACCTTCTAAAACAAATTCAGCAGAAGCAGGAACTTGTAAGTCAGATAATTTACATTGAGCCACTTCGGTTTTACTGCCACGTAATAATCCGGCAAAGGCATATTCAGATAAGCTATCGGGTACGGGCGTTACCGCACCTAAAATGGTTGCAGGGTCTGCACCAAGGGCAACTGCGACTGGAAATGGTTCGCCCGGATTTGATTGCTGAAATTCTTTAAAATCAAGCGCACCACCTCGATGTGATAACCAGCGCATAATCACACGATTTTTTCCAATAACCTGTTGTCGGTAAATGCCTAAATTTTGCCGGTCTTTATTTGGTCCCATTGTAATTACCAGGCCCCAGGTGATTAGGGGCGCGGCATCATCTGGCCAGCATGTCTGTATGGGTATTTGAGCAAGATCTACGTCGTCTTTTTCAATAATGATTTTTTGGCAATTAGCACTACTAACTACTTTAGGTGCCATATTAAGCACCTGTTTGAAAATAGGTAGCTTCTCCCAGGCGTCTTTCATGCCTTTAGGGGGTTCAGGCTCTTTTAAAAAAGCCAGTAACTCACCAATTTCACGTAGAGCTTCAACTGAGTCTTCACCCATGCCCATTGCGACCCGCCTGGGTGTGCCAAATAAATTAGCCAATACGGGTACAGACGAATTTTTTACATTTTCAAAAAGTAAAGCTGGCCCCTCTGCGCGTAAAGTACGGTCACAGATTTCGGTCATTTCAAGATAGGGGTCAACCTCAACGTGAATTCGTTTTAACTCACCTTGTTGCTCAAGCTGGGAGATAAAATCACGTAGATCTTTATATTTCATAAGATTAACTTTTAAAGCTTAGATTAAATAGGGTTAGAAATTACCCGCTTATTTGTAAAGGCAGAGGTAAGACGTATCACAGCCGATTTTAACCAGAAATGAAACATTCGCATCAACTATAAAGGTTTCATTAATAGCGATATCACGCCAGGTGTCTTCATTCGGTAATTTAACCGACATTTCACCACTGATTAAAGTCATGTGCTCAATTGAGCTGGTACCAAATTCATAATCACCAGCAGCCATAACCCCCACTGTTGCGTTGTCATTACCAGATTTAAAAGCCAGTGATTTGACCTTGCCATCAAAATATTCATTTACATCAAACATAGTTAAACTCATATAAAAGGTTAAAAGCAGAGATATTTTAGCATGTCTTAATGATTATTCACTGCGGGATTATTGCAGATATTTATATGTTGCCTTGAGGCTGGTGCTTCATCAGGCATAATTTTTTACCGTTATTGACGTAGCGATTAAATTTATCAGCAATTGCATGTGGAGCTGATTGGGCTTCACAGGTAACAAAATTAGCACGTGAATAAAAGTCCTCCAGGTGGGAGTAGGGAAAGGTATAACACTGAAGTTCACTTAGTGTGTGTTGAAGGTAGCATAACAAGGCCGAACCTATGCCCTGATGGCGCATATCGGCGTGAACGCACATGCTACGTAATAGATACGTGGAATTTACGGGATTAAGCCTTAGAGCGGCAACAATTGAGTTATTTAAGGTGGCGATATAGATAAGGTCGCCCTTGGGTGCTTGTGCTCGCATGCCATTTTTTTTATAAAACGATTTTACCAATGGCAGGCTATAATGATCAGCAAGTTTAAATTCAAGCTGATTAAGTGGAGCATCAGATAATGCCACGTGCATTTTGCTATCAATGTCGCCGTGCAAAAGTCACCTGCCTATGTGGCCGCATTGAAAAACAGCCAAATGAAATAAAAATAATTGTATTGCAGCACCCTGACGAGGTGAGTAATTCAAAAGCTAGTGCGATCATAGCAGAATTAGGGCTTTTGCAATATCAACGTTGGATTGCTAAAGACTTTAGTGAGCATGCAGAGTTAATTCAGCTATTGAGTGATAAAGAATCAAAAATAGCCATTTTATACCCGTCGCAAGAGGCGATAGAGTTAAGCTCTGAGTGGGTAGGTGGGAGCAATGAGAGGCCGGAGTATCTGATAGTAATTGATGCGACCTGGAGAAAAGCAAAAAAAATATGGGAGTTGCAGCCACTTTTACATAAGTTGCCCATATTTCGACTAGGAGTAGAAAAAAATTCAAATTATAGAATTCGAAAAGTCCCCCAGGAAGGGTATTTGTCAACGCTAGAGAGCATAGTTTTTGCTCTTAGGGCTCTAGAACAGACTCCACAAGCTTATCAGCAGTTATTAGAATTGTTTGATGAAATGATAGATTTTCATATTGAGAAGATGGGCGAGGTGGTATATCAGAAGAATTATTCAATAAAAAACAAATTAACGTGATTTTTTTTCTAATAGCACTAGCAAATAAGATGAGCTTAATATAGAATTCGCGCCTCTTTGCAGAAAGAGCTAATTGTGGGTGGTTAGCTCAGCTGGTAGAGCGTCGCCCTTACAAGGCGAATGTCGGGGGTTCGACTCCCTCACCACCCACCAACGGACCGGTAGTTCAGCTGGTTAGAATGCCGGCCTGTCACGCCGGAGGTCGCGGGTTCAAATCCCGTCCGGTCCGCCATATAAAAAAAGGCCCCCTCAACGTATGTTGAGGGGGCCTTTTTCATGGGTGTTCAAATCCCTTGTTAAATTGAAATAATTTAACAAGGGGCCTAATTCAAGGGATTATGAGCATCTCATTGAGGGAAAGCCTATTTATGAATGATGCCCCAGAGAGTAAGCCATTTAGTGGTACGGAGTAATAAATTATTGGCTCCATAACTCATATTTTAATAATAATTATGTCAAAATACGACGATGAAATCACCTGTAAAAAAACTCCTACAAACACATGAAAAGTTGAATCAAAGTGAGATGATGAAAGTCGAGTCTCATGTTCAGCGCGAATCTGGCGATTGGTTAATTAATACATTAATTATCGAGGGCTGTAGTGTGCCTTTCAAGTATAAGCGTAAACAAAAGTATAAAAATTTAAAGGGGCAAAGGGTTAACTTAACTTACTATCCAGGTACAGAGAACATTGCGGGGATAGAAGTAGAAGTGATGAATGTGGTAAGGATAAAAATTTCGTGAGTCTTATTTCTTTATTTTTTCAGAGTGGTATAAGGTGTAGAGCTACTGGGTTTTTTCGAGACTCTGTATTTTTTGACTGATTTTCTCTGCACGACTAATAAGCTGTAATAATTCTGGGTTCTCTGGTTCTAATCTAAGCGCCTGTCGCCATATTTCTAAAGCAGCATTTATTTTCTTTTTACTATAACGCTCCTTACCTACTTCTATTTTGGATGAAACCCATTCCTGTACTTCTTTGTTTAATGAAGCAAGAAGTGCTTTCGCTTTAGAGTGTGACGGACTAATGGTAAGCAACTCATTAAGATGTGATTTTGCTAGATCATATTCATGTTTGTCGTATGCGGATTGATAAGCAGATAGCAGTTTGATATGACGTTTCTGGTTTGATATGTCTTTTAACTGCTTATTCAGTTTAGTGACCCAAAGAGTTTTTGGTTTAGAGGGTTCAAGTTCATTGGATAAATAGTAGCAGTCTCTAGCTAATGTGTAGTTATTGTTTTTTATTGCCTGCTCACCACACATTCTCAGCTGGTTGGCTACCTCAATTCTATCGTTGTCAAAGCGGTTAATATCAAATTGCGCACTATAGTCTTCGGGAATAAGTTTATGCAACTTGCTATATATTATTTTATAAGAAATTAGTGCATCGGCCCGTTTCATGAGCATGTCTTTTCTAAGATTGGTGATTTGCCTGTCTCGCTCTTTTAATAAAGCTGTCTTTTCTTTTAGTAGCCTGGGTTCGTCTTCAATTTTATCGAGTGCATGATCGTAGGTTTGTAGAGCTTTTTGCCACTGGTTTTTACGCCGATATTTGATTGCGGTAGCGGAAGTTTTCTCAATAAATGTATTTCTACTAGCAATAATAGAATTGGTTTTATTAATGATGAAAGTGTATTTCGTATCATTTTTATCTACTTTTTTAAGAGCATGATCAATTTTGTCAAACTCATTTTCAGCCAGCCATTCCGTAATGTTATTGTTGAGAGAGTCAGGTGTTGTTTGTAAGAGTGTGCAGGCGTAAGTTACTGAACATACTAGCATGATGAAAATAAGTCGAATCTGTTTTTGCATGGTAATCAAGAAGGGCTCGCATTTAAAATGTTTTCAATCTGCTGTTTCATCAGGTTCTGGTGGTCAGTTGTTACGTTTTCTACTAGCCATGTTGAAACGGGCTCATTTTTTCCTCTGACACGAATTATTTTATGTTTATTGGCCAGTATGTGTTGTGATATTTTATCTTTTTTGTATAGTTCTTCAAGGATAACAATTTGATCACTAGTGGCAATTCCCGCTAAGCGGGATGCAATATTAACAGGGTCACCAATTACGGTGTATTCCATGCGGTCATTTGAACCAAGGTTTCCAGCTATCATTTCGCCACTATTTATTCCAATTTTAAAATGTAGAGGAATTTTGTTTTGATCTAATCGCCTGTTATTAAGCTCAGCCACCATTTCGCGAATCATAACAGCACAATTTATAGCATTTAGGGTATGTTCTTTAGAAAACTCAGGAACACCAAAAACTACCATTGCACAATCACCCATGAATTTATCGATATGTCCATTATGTAATTGTGCGATGGTGGAGATATGTGTGAAGTATTCGTTGAGTAATTTTGAAATTTCTTCGGGTGGAAATTTTTCTGAGATGCTTGTAAAGCCTACAATATCAGCAAATAAAACAGATGCGGTGACATGTTTCCCTCCCAGTTCGATGGAATCCAGGTTTTGTAAAACTTTTCGGGCCACATTGCTAGATACATAACGAGAGAATACGTTTTCAACCTGTGCTTTTTGTAGTAAGCCATGGGCCATATGGTTAAAGGCGCAGGCAAGTTCGCCAATTTCATCATTGCGTCGTTCGTTTAGTCTGTATTTAAAATCGCCAGCACCAATTGCTTTACTAGCATCTACCAGACTGTGTATGGGTTTAGATAAATGACGACTCATTACAAACGCAAGTAATATTGCAATAAGGCTCATTAATATCGTCGCTAAAGTAATAACATAACGGGAGGCCTGTAATGATTTAAGCATTTGTTGTTTGCTGAAAGTAATGATTATGTGCCCGGCAACAAGCTGGTTAAATTTTATGGGGCTGTCAAAACAAATAAAGTTGTCTTGTGGTTTCTGTCCATCGCTCCATTCAAAGAAATGAGGTGTGTTTTTAACTTGTAGCTTTTGTTTGATGAATTCAAGAGAGGGTTTTATGCCGTTTTCGACCAGGACTTTTTCCTGGTCTGAAATTATAACCGCACCTTTGATTTGATCATTATCAACAAAATTATTTACTAGCGTTTGTAATCCAAGGCTGTCATCAGAAAGCACCATTTCTGATGCGCTAATGGCAACCTGCTGGGCAATAGCCGAGCCCATTTTTATTATCTGTTGATTTAACACTGTTTTCTGATTTTCGAGAATAATAATGCCAAGCGTAGACATGCCGCTAACAATTAATAGCGTTATTGCGAGAGCGAGTTTTATGGCTATGGGTATTCGTATCTTAAAGCGTATTGCCTCGCTTATAGCCAGTGTATATTTCGTGTTTAGGTCCAAATTGCGCTCATGGGTTAAAATTAAATCTTAGTCTGAAATCATAGCATGTCTGCACATAACAGAGGTTATTATAAATAATTCGAATTAGTTTGAACTAATAATGTGAGCTTTAGTCATAATACTCGCAAGCCAGCAAAGTTGGGCAGGGAAGATTTTTTCTCCCTGTCTTTTTTTTGTCCTTAAATATCCCTTTTTTTCCTTAATCTTGTTTAGAATAGCCAATCAGGTTTCTACAAAGATATCTTTAATATGCGGCCAATACTTCAAGTAAAACAATTACATAAGCAATTTCATCAACTTAAGGCGGTTGATGGTATAAGTTTCAATGTGGAAGAAGGTGTTTGTCTTGGATTATTAGGCCCTAATGGTGCGGGTAAAACAACTACAGTCGAGATGCTTGAAGGTATTAAAGAGCCAGATAATGGCTCAATAGAATACCGTGGTGGACCATTGAATGAAGGATTTAAAAATAGAGCAGGTATCATGTTTCAGTCTACTGCGCTGCAAGATTTTATAACGGTAAGAGAGGCATTAGTACTATTTCAACAGCTATATCCAAAAATATCTGACTTACAGCAAATTATAGACGATTGCGCATTAAGTGATTTTTTAGATCAAGACACAGCAAAGTTAAGTGGTGGTCAGCGGCAGCGGGTGTTGCTTGCCATTGCCCTGGTAAATGATCCGGATATCATATTTCTTGATGAGCCTACCACTGGCCTGGATCCTCAGGCACGTCATAATTTCTGGCAACTTATTCACAAAATTAAAAAGCAAAAAAAAAGCATAGTGCTTACTACGCATTATATGGATGAAGCATATGAGCTTTGTGACGAGATTATCATTATGGACCATGGGAAAATAATAGCTGAGGGCACGCCGAGAAATTTATTGTCGAAACATTTTAATGATGTTGTTATCCAGATTCCTCATTCTAGTGATCTTGAAAGTCTGCTCGGTTCATTAATAAACCGGGGTGATTGGAGTTTTAGCTGTCATCAGGAAACTATTGAAATTCTAACTTCTGACGTAAGTCAGACAATTGAGTACTTGCTGGCCGCAGGCATATTGCTCACGGGCCTACAAATTAGGGAGCGAACACTGGACGATTTATTCCTTGAGCTGACGGGGAAGGAGCTCAGGCAGTGAGATGGCAACGCTTTATCAGTGTGTTAAAGGCGAGAGATCGTGAGTTTGTGCGTGATAGAAGTGCACTTGCCTGGAATATTGCTTTTCCATTGTTAATTATTCTTGGTTTTGCCTTTGCGTTTACCGGAGACCAGCTTGATCAGTATAAAATTGGTGTTATCAACCAGACTGAAGGCTCTTTAATCGACTTTTATGAGGCAGACTACATACATTTTATTCAAATAGACTCATTAGAAAAGCCGCTAGCGGTAGACAAGGTGAAGCGTCATCAACTTGATATGTTGCTAGATGCACAAAGCAAACAGTATTGGGTGAACGATAGTTCTCCAGCAGGTTATATGCTTGAAAAGGTGCTTGCAGGCAGCGGCGGAGATAGTTATCAGAAACAGGTAGTTCAAGGTGAACAGATTCGCTATGTAGACTGGTTGATACCTGGTGTACTGGCGATGAATATGATGTTTAGTTCATTATTTGGTGTTGGCTATGTCGTTGTTCGATATAGAAAAAATGGTGTGCTTAAGCGCCTTAAGGCGACGCCCCTCAGTGCCCTGGAGTTTTTATCAGCCCAGGTTGTGTCCCGATTATGGCTAATTATGTCAATAACTACCGCTGTGTATATAGGTTGTGACCTGTTAATTGGCTTTGTCATGGTTGGAAGTTACCTTAATTTGCTTTTGGTATATGCCCTGGGCGCTTTTTCGATGATCAGTATGGGGCTGATAGTGGCTGCAAGGGTTAAGTCGGAGGAAATGGCCGGGGGTATGCTTAATATGCTTTCCTGGCCAATGATGTTTTTATCAGGAGTGTGGTTTTCACTGGAGGGGCTACACCCATGGGTGCAGAAGCTTGCGTTGATCTTTCCGCTAACCCACATTACTCAGGCCGCGCGTGCTATAATGATGGACGGTGCAGGCTTGTTGGCTATTTTGCCAAATTTGGCTGCACTAATCATTATGAGTATTATTTTTTTACTGCTTGGTGTGTTGTTGTTTCGATGGGAATAGCAGGCACACATCTCCTCCCCCCGGAAGGCAGGTATTGCATTGAGGTTACAATATGTTTCATTTGAGTGAAGAGCGACAGATTCTATTAACACAAAAAATTATGAGCAGTTTAGATGAATGGGGTTTAAGTGCCGCAGACCAGCTGCTTGTTCTTAGCTTGCCAGGTGATGTTCGCACCCGAAAGTTACGCTCTTATCATGAGAATACCCCGTTACCAAAAGATGATAATGTGGAGTTTAGAGCGATACGTATTCTGGGCATTATAGATGCGCTACGTACAACATATCCCAAAAATGAGATGATGGGAGCCCGCTGGATGAAAAAACCACATCGTCGCTTTCAAAATCGTCCACCACTACAGATTTTAGTTGAAGAGGGTGATTCGGGAGTGGATAGCGTGCTGGCGGAGCTTGACTGTTCTTATGCATGGGAGCTAAGCGGTTCAAAAACCAGGTAGTTTCGCTACCATCGGTCTACTTCAGCCCCTGTTTTTTGCTTTTACAGAAATAGCTGATATCGTTAGCAAAACTTTAGATGTAGTATTGATATGAAGCATTTGAGATATTAAAAAGTATCTTTATATGCTAAAAATGATTAGATAGGGTGGTGCATGTCAGAGTATAAAGAAGAGCTTGATGTAAGAAATGAAAAATGCCCGATACCTGTTAAAAAAACAAAAAACCTGCTGAAGAATATGAGTACCGGTGAAGTTCTGCACGTAATGGCGACTGACCCATACTCTGAGCAAGATATTGAGATCTTGTTAATGGCTATGAATGACAGGTTAATTGAGAGTCGCTGTGATAACGGCGTCTTTCATTATTTTATAGAAAGAAACTAGAAAAATTATTCTGCAAACAGGTCGTCGCATCGCGCGGCCATTATAAAGTCATTAATAAACAGCCCATTAAGCGTGTGAGTCCACCAGCTTACGGTCACCTTGCCCCATTCAATGCATATTTTAGGGTGGTGATTTTCCTGTTCAGCCAGTTCTGCAATGTTATTTGTAAATGTAAGTGCGCGAGTGTAGTTCTTAATAACAAATATTTTTGTTATCTGTATCGTATCTTTTTCATTGTTAACCTGCCAGTTGTCTAACTGGGTAAGGTACTGGTTAATACCTTCATTTGTTAAGGCTGTGCTAGAGTTGGTACAGGGTTCTAATGATTGATCTGCTAAAGAAGGCATGTGCTATTCTCTGTAAGTTATTAAGCTAAAATGTAAAGTGTTATGGATGAGTGAAAGCATAGATAATAATTACAGAAAAAGTATAGATGAATTTAGAGCGTATCTGAAAAGGTATGAAAAAACATATCTAATTAATGGAGAACTACCGGCTGAGAAAGTGTTTTTGCAGTTCGAGGGCAAATTTGAAGGAAAGGATGTAGTCTGGAATGCGTGTATTCAGACCATGGTCGAGTACTCAAAGAAATATCCGGTATCTGATGATCCAAAGCAGTTTATAGATATTAAGTTGGTTGATGGAGTTTATTTTTTGGAGGTGGGCTTAAATATCGCTCAAATAGACCGGACGGTCCTGGAAGCAACTATAATCATGATAAGAAAATACAAACGCTTGCAATTTGGGCGTTATGAATATGGTGTGCGAAGTAAGACCGAATAAGGATTTGTAGTCAGAATGAAGCGTATTGTTGTAATTAACACTAAAGGTGGCTGCGGTAAAACGACAGTTTCCACCAATTTAGCCAGTTTTTATGCTGCAAAAGGTGTTAATACGGCATTGTTTGATTACGACCCTCAGGGCTCGAGTATGCGCTGGCTTAAGCTTCGTGAGGCTGATAGGCCCGATATATATGGCGTTGTGGCACATAGAAACTCAGCAAAAGCCGTGACTATGAGTTGGCAGCTTAGGTTGCCTGCAGAAACGCAACGATTAATTATTGATACACCACCAGGCCTGAAAGGGCCAGATCTCAAAGAGCAGCTAAAAGGCGCTGATAAAATATTAATACCGGTATTGCCTTCTCCACTGGATATTTTTGCAACGGCAGACTTTATTCGAGACTTGTTGCTTGATGTAAAGGTGAGGCCCAATCGAACCAGTATAGGTATTGTTGCGAATCGAGTTAAAAAGAATACGATTGCATTTCAGTCACTTGATCGTTTTTTAAGCTCATTAAATATACCCGTGGTCGCCAGGTTAAGGGATACACAAAACTATCTACGGGCGACGGAAGAAGGAATTGGTATACATGAGTTGAAAGGGAAAAATGTGTATGTTGATAAAACCCATTGGAAAGGGATTGTTGAGTGGTTAGATGAAGATTAATAATGTAAGAATCTAAAGAGCAATAAAAAGCCTGCTTGTAGCAGGCTTTTTATTGTCGCAGTTTTTTATAAAGCGATCATTTTCGTTTACGGCCAATTAAACCAAGCGCGGCTAAGCCAGACAGAAATAGTATAAATGGCGCAGGTAAGGGAACTGCTGAGACTGTGTTGATATTTGTGTTCAAACCAACTGCTGATGAGAGTGCCATAAACTCACCATTTGACTGTAAGTTGATGCTAATAGAGCTATTTAAAGCCTGGTTAGCGGAAAATCCAAAATTATCGAGATCAATTGTACCAGCCATCAGTATTACGTTTTGTTGGAGGCTATCTTGCCAGTTAACACCATGAGCATATTGTTGTGCGCCCTGATTATCAAATACATTAGACAGAGTAAGAGCAGCAGTCTCTCCGTTAATAGTAACATCGCTTAGATTATTACTTTGATCCCACAGGAAGAAAAAAGCAATATCACTGCCAGCACCATTAATCACTGATGTTTGGCTAAAATCTAAACTTAAAGATCCGCTTGCATTGCTCACACCTAAATAACTTGATCCGCTGTTATCAGTAGCCTCAGTCGGCGCACCGCTATTTGCCCATGCTGAGCCGCCCGTGGAAAGAAACCAGTTATCGTTAGATGCACTTGAGTAATACCAGTCTATTCCGCCATCGTTGGTAAACTGGCCCTGGCCAGAAACAAGCTGGTCGGCAACTGCATTATCAGCAAAATTATATGTGCCAATGCTTGCAGCATTAGCATGTGAGGTGATTGCTATGCCGGCAGTTAGTAGAATGTGTTTAATGAATTTTGTTGTTGCCATTTTATTGATCTCAGTAATAAACCTAGTACAGATGTTGAGTGCTTGCTTATGGTAGTGGTGGCGGTGGCGGTGGAGCAATTACCGCTGTAGGTGGCGCAACTTGAACAGGTAATGCAGCGATTCGCCCTGCTATTCCAGTGATAGTGCCGTTTTGCGTAAGATTTTGTATCTGTATGGCTTCACGAGAGAAAGCTGAATTCTCATTTGGGCGAAAATTTACATCAGGTTTTTTTACAGGTGGAGGTGTAACTCTTGCTATAGGCGCAGCTGCGGGCTGAATGCCACTTTCCCAGTTGCCCCATTTATAAACAGAGTCCTGTTCGATAGAAATTGCCTGCATGGGTAAAAGCATAGTAAGTACAAATAATGTCTTTTTCATTGTCATATAACCTAATATAGAATATTTAATAAAAAGCAAATGTCGTGCCATTAAAATATTAAAACATGTTAAAACAGGTGGTTGAGTTTATTAATGTGGAGTTATATCTGACCCCTGTTACAAGAGTGTTAACCCCTATTATCCTAAAATTATAATTATATTGAAAGCATAGTATATGCCCCATTTGAGGGGGGAGGTCGGGTATGCTTTGTAACACTATGATTTATATGAATAAATACAGTAATAAATTGAGCTAAGTTTAAATATGTTGTAAAGAATATAATTTAGATAAATAAACTAACTGTAAACACTGCCGACATGTGATTTGTAATATAGTCGGTATGGTTTACAAAGTGAATCAAATTTTCTCCTGAAATGCACACATAGTTATCAAATCATTGTGTGCATCTCTTTAACCTGGTATCTCGAATCAGTTTGCTTGTCGAAGCTTAAAAGAAGTAACGACGCATATTTATTTCAAATATGTTTCTGTCATAAGTGAATATTTCTATATTCGAGTCATTGTCCGCAAATGAGTATTGCGCATTTAATGTCCATGATTTGAGTGAGCCGCCACGGAAATTATGGCTTACACCCAGCACGGCCAATAGCTCTGTTTCATCTCTTTTTTCAGTAAAGGAATTGGCTGTGTCAATTTGCTTGTAGCGGTAGTCGCGAGCACTCAGCGTTAAATATACATTAGCATCAGTCCATGCAGGCATTTGCCCGTCGAAATAAAATTCTGCACCTGTTGAATGTAGCGTACCGTCTTTGGCACCATTGTCGTGGTATTTGACACCCGCCTGCAAGCCTATTGATTGTTTAGCATAAAATTTAGCGACATCTAAACCCCACATGCTCATAGTGCCGGTGAGTCCCTCGTCTTCAGTACGATCATACTCTCGAGTTGTGGTAATGTTTTCAAGAGTTATTTCAAGGTCTTTGGTGGCGCTGTATGTGAATAATGGGTTTATTCCAACATACGATGCGTAGGTTTCATTACCAAATGAAAGCTTATCAAGTTTTATATTAAAGGCGGCTCTCCATGACTCTTCTGCAATAAAGGCGGGCCCAGTGTTTAGAGATAATAATGAAAGGTTGAAATTGCTGTCACCAGATGTGTGTGCTTTGTTAAAAGCGGTTGCCTGTGTCTGCCATTCAAAATCAACAATAGAGTTGTTTATATGAAGAGCCTGAGTTGCGCGAGAGCGATGAGAGTAGGTAAGCATCACCTGCGAACCACTACCACTGCTTTCCTGTGATTCAGGCGTAGTACCCGTTATATCTTTTCCAGGGCCCAAATTTATATTGGAATCAGTGAAAAGACCCGCTGATAAATATACAGAAGAGCTTGTACGTTGGGATGCAGCTTTAATGTCACCGGATAACTGTGCCAGATAAGCCGTTATTGATAGTTTTACGTTGTCTGGTGTTTCCGGATCATTTAAAACCAGGGTCAATTGTTTTTTTGCATCTTCATAGCGGCGCGTAAGGTGGTAAGAGACCGCAAGCTCCAGACGTGCCCTGTTTAACGTTGGTTGGTTACTAAGAATGGTCTCAAAAATTTCGATAGCTTTAAATAAGTCACCATCCTGGCGGTATTGCATAGCCGTATTGAATAGAGTTTCCGGGTCCAGAGCTTCTTCAGCGAAGACGGGCTGTGTTGCTATGCCAGAGCATAAAAAGGCTAATGCTAGAGCTTTCTTAATCATTTGAATTTCCTTGAGCGCCAAAAAGGTAGTAATTTTGGGGATATTGACGTTTTTTAACGGCTTTTACAAGGGAAACAGTACACCTACCCCATATTGAATGCCTCGTTTGGGTGAAAGCGTGCATTGGTGCTTGGGCATCCTAAAGGAATGGATTAGTATTAATAGCGATCTATATCAAAGATAGTAGTATGTGAAACATTTTATATGCTAACCAGGCAGAGGTGATTTGTGGGCTTAGAAGTTTGAACATCAGAATTTTGTACAGTACGTTTTACCTGTTGCTATTAGGTGTTTTAATACCGGGTGTATCTTCAGCAGGGCTATTTGGTTATGCAGAAAATGAGCGCAATAGTTTAAAAAATTTTCCGCAATGGCTTTCTGTTCTAGAACGCAATATTCAGCACAGGGCGCCTGAAGGTGATTGTGAAAACAGGAATTTTAATCAATGCCACATTAAAAACTGGTTGAGCTTTATACAAAGCATTAGGCATTTGCCAAAAATGCAACAGGTAAATAAAGTAAATCTTTATGCGAATCAACACGACTATATTTTAGATATAGAAAACTACGGTGTTGGTGACTATTGGGCTACACCTCAAGAATTTTTATATAATAATGGTGATTGTGAAGACTATGCAATTATCAAAATGATGTCTTTAAAAAAACTTAATTTTAATATGAGCGATATAAGGTTAGTGGTTTTGCAAGACACTAACCAAAGAATTCCTCATGCAGTTTTAGCAATTGATACAGCAAATGATACGTTAATAATGGATAACCAGGTGGATGAAGTAATTTCACATAAATATTTACTTCATTACGTTCCTGTGTATGCAGTAAATGAAAATAAATGGTGGATGTTTTTACCACAGTAAAACTAAAAAGTTTTTAAAATATGAAAATTAAGTCAGCAACAATAAAGTTTAACCCTGGTTTGGCCAGCCTGTTCTTGATGGTCTTTATAGTAGCAAGTATATGGTTGATATTTGAGTATGCAGAAAAAGAGCGTAATAGAGATCTACTGAACTGGCAGTCGCGGCTGGCGCTTCTGGCAGAAATAAAGGCGACAGAAGTAGAAAGCTGGGTAGATAAGAGAAAGAAGCAGTTAAATACGCTATCAACTAATGCAAGCTTAAGATTGTTTTTGTCAGAGTATAATAATTCTGAAAATGTTAATAAAGACGTGTTAAGTGCAGTGCAAGGGCATGTAAGGAATTTGTTGAGATCGAGTGCTGAGCGATTTGGATTTGCAGAAAATTTAAGTGTAATAAGCAAGTTAAATATAAATCATGCAAGTGAATATGGGCTTGCAATACTAGATAAAAAGCAACAGCTGGTGATGTCTACCAAGGGGTTTCCTCATGATATAGAGCCGCATCAGAATGAAATAATGAGTGCATATAAATCAGCAAAACCACAGATTATTGATTTGTTTGCGGGCGCAGAAGGTCAACCCGTTTATGGTTTTGTATATCCGGTGTTTCAGCTGCAAAGCCTGAAAGATAATTCACCTGTTGGTGCAGTTGTTTTGTTACTGGATCCGCGTATAAATTTATACGAATTTTTGAAAAACAAACAGAGCATTACGAAATCAGATGAAAGTTTGCTGGTGGTTCGTGACGGGCCAAGTGTGGTGCATGTAAGTCCTGTGAAGGGTGAGTTTAAGTTATTTCATCGTTTGCCAGACAATAATAAACACGCATCATCTTATGCCTATCATAATTCCGGTGGCTTTGAAGAGATGAAAGATTATTCAGGTGTTGAAGTCCTGGTTACTGGTAGAGAAATTAGAAATACCCCCTGGCATCTTGTACAAAAAATATCTGCTGCAGAAGCGTTGGCAGAGTCTAATAGTCATCAGATATTTTTATTAACTACATTTATATTGTTTGTCGTAATTATTGCAATTGGGTTTATTGCGATATGGCGTCATAGCACAAGCTTGCGCCTACAGTCTCTGAGTGATGCGTTAGAGACGCATGTGGATTTGCTGGATGCAGTGACAGATAACATAAGTGATAATATTATTTTGCTGGGTGGTGATTTAAGAGTTATTTTTATTAATCATGCATTTTCACAAGCATTATCACTCGATTCTAATGAAATAAGATCTAAGCACATAGCCAGCGTGCTTGGTAAAGAAACATCGGAGTTGTTACTGGAAAATGTCAGTGGCAAAAACGAAGCCAGTGTTATGTCATTACAGATAAATGCGAGTGAACGCATTTACCATGTTGTTTCCACCGAAGTAGTATACGGCGAGCATGTAAATGCAAAGTTATATGTGTTGCATGATATCAGCGAATTGAAACAGGAGCAGGAAAAGCGTGAGCTATTAGGTCGAGGTATTATTGGAACTTTGGTTAAGGCAGTTGATATGCACGATCCGTTTTGCGCTAATCACTCTGCAAGAACCAGGGAAGTTGCTATGGGAATTGCCAAAGAAATGGACCTAACTGAAATACAGCTGGAGTCTTTGGAAATGGCTGCTTTGCTGGCCAATATAGGTAAGCTTTTTGTGCCGAAAGAAATACTGACTAAAATGGAAGTATTGTCAGAAGAAGAGTCAGATCAGCTGAAAATGCATATTGACTATGCAGTGGAGATTCTCTCTGGCCTTTCGTTTAATGGGCCAGTAGTGGATATTATTGCGCAAAAAAATGAACGTCTAGACGGTAGTGGGTATCCAAAGGGGCTGGCAAGTAGCGAAATAATGCTTGAATCAAGAATATTGGCAGTGGCTAATGCGTTTGTTGCAATGGCTAGCTCTCGTGCATATCGTAAAGGTCGTGACGTGAAAGATGTTATAGACATGCTGTTGGAGCAGTCTGAGACGCAGTATGACAGGCATGTAGTCGCAGCTTTATTCCATATATCCGAGAATAAAACAGACTGGAAAACATGGCAGAGTATATAATGTTCGCGATATCGCCTTAGTATATTAGCATTAGCTGTTTGTTTTTTAAGTCAATGACGGACATTATAAGTCAATTAATTAACGATAAATGAATACAAGTTAGGAGCTTGTCACAATCATGTATGAATCTTTTTACGGGCTTAAGGAAAAGCCATTTACGCTTTTACCTGATCCGGATTACTTATATTTGAGTCCGAAGCATCAACGGGCGCTAACGCTCCTTGAATATGGCATGATGAATCAAGCTGGTTTCAGTGTTATTTGTGGTGACACTGGAGCAGGTAAGACAACACTAATCCGTCGCCTTTTAACTGAGCTGGGTGATGACACCCGAGTCGGTCTGATTACAAATACACACCATTCATTTGGTGAGTTGCTTAACTGGGTTCTTATGGCTTTCGGGCTGGATGGAGAAGGTAAAAGTAAATCGCAAATGCATCAGATGTTTATTTCTTTTCTGATAGAGCAATATGCGAAGAATAAGCATACCGTTTTGATTGTTGATGAAGCCCAAAACATGAATGCGGACACGCTCGAAGAGCTGCGTATGTTGTCAAATATTAACTCAGATAAAGATCAGGTATTACAGGTTATTCTTGCGGGCCAGCCAGCGCTGCGTGAAACATTGCGTAAGCCTGAATTAATGCAATTTGCTCAACGTATTGCGGTTGATTATTACCTGGAGTCTTTGAGTGCTGAAGAGACTAATACCTACATAAATCACCGCCTTAAAGTGGCTGGTGCTGAAAATAGGATTTTTACAGATGATGCTTGTCAAGCGATATACGAATATAGCAAGGGTACGCCCAGATTAATCAATCTTCTTTGCGATACATCGCTTGTTTATGGTTATGCAGAACAGAGTAATGCGATAAGTGCGCAGCTTGTGCATGATGTAGTGCGTGAACAACATAGTAACAGTATTATTCCTACGTTTAATTCGGGCAGTGAAAATACGAGTTCCTCAACTAATGCCAGGGCTACTGAGCAGTTGATGGAAAAGTGGGAAGAAGAAACAGATAAGAAAGTCAGTGAATCAAGTGTAAGTTACGAAGCTGTTGAAGAGCAAAAAGTGACAGTTGACCCTCAAATAACTGATGCAGTAAATTCTGATGAATTACCTGATGAAATTCATCAGCAAGCGGCTAGCGTGGTAAACAGTTCAGACCAGGCTGTACCTGTAAAGAATACGAGTGCTCCATCAGGTATAGAAAAAGCCCAGTATAGAAGTTCAAAGTCTGAGCATGTAAAAGATGCAGATGATTCAAATGTGACACCGATAAAAGTTAAGCAATCGGAGCCAGGTAAAGATACTGAAAAAGTTAACCAGCTAGAAAGTGATCAGAAAGAGTCGGTAGTTGATACAGAGTCACAGGAGTATGTCTCCACAGAGGCTCTTCACTCTAATAAAGCGTCTGAAGAGAATGAGACTGAAAAAAATCATGATGAAAACCTTCGTCATGCGATCCATGGTCGCAGAGAAGATGATGTCTATCCGATAGTACATATTGAAGAAAACCCGAGAAAGGGGCTAAATATGATGCTGTTAGGATTAGTCGGTGGGATGTTTATTGCCTCCATTTTTATGATGACAGCCGCCTGGCTAATGTTTGGCGATAAAAATAATACGTCGAAAGGCGTGCAGTCAGAAGTAAGCCAGCAAGCGCAAAATGAAGTTGAAAATAGAGAGCTTAGTGCTATAAAAAAAGAACGTGATGCAGCTATTGCAGTAACACGTGCTTTAGAGCGAGAAAGGGATGCGGCGCTTCAGGCTGCAAAAGCGCAGGAAGAGATTAGAGCTGCAGAATTAAGAGCAGCTGAAATTCTTGCTGAGCAAGAGCGCAGAGTTGAAAAAAGATTGCAGGTAGCCAGAGCACGTGCCAGAGAAGCTGAGCGGGCAGAGGCTAAGGCATTAGCTCGTGAGCGCAAGCTGGAGCAAAAAGCAGAAAAAAGGGAAGCTGAATTAGAAACGCAGAGAATAGAAATGAAGCGTAAGGAGCAATTATTACGATTAGAAACTCTTGCTGCTGAAGAAGAGAAAATCAAAAATCATCGCTTAGCAGAGCAAGAAGCGGCAAAGGCATTAGCCAAACCGGTTGTTGAGAAAGTTGAAGTTAAGCCAGCGAAAAAGATAGAAGAGAAAAGAAGCGAGAGTTTTTCAGCCAACCCATGTAACAGCCCGTCCGCAAAATTCCTTTCTACCTGTAAGAAATAAATAATGACTCACTACCTGTGATTTCAGCGAAAGCAAAAATCACAGGTAGTGAGTGTTTAGTTTGTGTAACACAGTCTTATATAGTCTCCTGTCATATAGTTAATAGCTTGTAATAAGCTAATTTGAATTACTTAGGGGTGTTTCTGCTCATTTCTGTCTTGGCCAGGATAAAAAGATCAATTATTACAAAAGCTTATAAGTCTAATCGCATTATGGGGGATATTTGAGCCCTTGTTGCGGACGAAGTGATTCATATAGAAAATGTGAAGTAGGTTTTAGAAAAAGCCACATCCGCATATTAGTATAATCGCTGCTAGATTAATAAATCGCATTTTTAAGGATTAAAGATGAGCGCAAAATATAGTTTATTAGTAATAATCGTTGTCGCCACACTGTTGATGATAAATAGTCTGTGGGTGTCAAAATCAAGCTCTTTAACCTGTCCAGGTTGTGAGACGTTCTCTCTGCCTACATTTTAAATATTTAAAAACATCACAGCAATTGAGCTACACTATTTATACAAAAGTATAAATATGAGAAACAATATGCTGTTATCTGATGCCGAAAAAAAATTTCACTTGCACTGGCGCAGGACTAAAATAATTGCAACCCTAGGGCCTGCTTGTAAAAGCGAAAAAAAAATATCTGAACTAATGGATGCAGGTGTAAATGTTTTCCGTCTGAATATGTCTCATGGAACTCACGAAGAGCACAAGTTATCTGCGCAGCGCATTAGAAAAATTTCAGCGCGTAAGAAATCACATGTAGCCATATTAATGGATTTATGTGGACCAAAAATACGCGTAGGTGAATTTGAAAACGGAGAGATAAACTTAAAGTCGGGTGAAAATGTTGTAGTTAGTTGTTCCATTGCCGCGGGCAGGGATGGTGTAATACCTTCGCAATATAAAAGCTTATATAAAGATATAAAGAAAGGTGAAAGAATTTTACTTGATGACGGAAAGTTGGAGCTAAGGGTTAAGTCGATAAAAGATAAAGAAGTAAATTGTGAAGTAGTATATGGTGGTATTTTAAAAAATAAGAAAGGATTAAATCTCCCCGATTCTGAAATATCCACCAATAGTTTTACAGCAAAAGACAAAAAAGACTCTGAGCTGGCAATTGAATTAGAAGCAGATTATTTAGCATTAAGCTTTGTTCGTGATGAGAAGTGCGTAAAAACATTAAGACGTTATGTCAGAAATGCCGGTGGTGATATTCCGATTATCGCAAAAATTGAAAAGCCTGAAGCAATAAAATGTATTGATAATATCCTGTCAGAAGCAGATGGGATAATGGTTGCTCGGGGAGATCTCGGAATAGAAATGCGAGCTCAACAAGTTCCACTAATACAGAAGGAGTTAATTAATAAAGCAAGATTGCATGGTAAGCCAGTCATTGTTGCAACTCAAATGCTGGAATCCATGATAGTGAGCTCAAAACCAACAAGAGCAGAAGTTGGTGATGTAGCAACGGCAGCTTTATCAAGTGCTGATGCGGTAATGTTATCTGCGGAAACGGCAAGTGGCGATTTTCCACTATTGGCCGTGCAGATGATGGATGAAATATTGCGAGAGATGGAAGCCTATCAATGGCAACATAGAAAATTTGGTGAAGCAGATTTTGAAGGGGCTGAAGAAATAGTTGAGCCAGACAGGAAGGCAATTGCCAGGGCGGTAAACTCATTGGCCCATGAATTAAAACTACAGGGTATTATAGTTCCGACAAGAAGTGGTTCAACAGCACGTGTTTTGTCTGCGGACAGGCCTAGTGCGCCTCTGATAGGCGTTAGTAGTATTGATGTTGTGTGTCGTCGCCTATCGCTGTGTTGGGGCGTGGTTCCAATATTTATTAAAGAACAAACAACCCATGACTGGCAGATTTTATGCGATCACATAGGTAGTATGTGTAAGCTTGTTACTACGGGGAATCGGGTATTGCTGGTGTCAGGATTTAGTGAAGATGAAGCTTTGAATGAGCCAGTTATAAAGCTAATGAGAGTCAACGTGTAATTCAATAACCGACAAAAGTTGGGTAAAAAGCCGTTTACGTGAGCTAAAGCGCACCGTACGGCATAATGCCTCATACGTCTCAGTCTTAGCTGGTTTATTGGTTAGATGTCACACCTAACCATCGTGATTACTATCAGATAGCTGCTATTCTAAAAAAACCAGACCAATGCCGTCAGGCTCGTGTCTTACAACCTTGGCCCGGTTAACAGGCGGCTCTTCACCATCACCTAACTGGTTCTTCAGGCGAACTTTAACTTCTGTATCTATTTCAGGTAATTCTATTTCGTCAAGAATCAGATAAAGCCCTCCATCGCTAATGTTACGAGTTCGGACATTTACCATGTCATGTCCAGGCAGGGTTAGTTCGATATCTACTATGAGACCAATACGTAAGTGTTTTCTATTTTCAGCTGACATTATTCTTTTATTGTTTTAAATATTGAATCTTAATAATAGCTGTCAATTTTGAATTTGCACAGCTTTAAGTATTTCAGTGATATCTTTTTGCCATTGTTCAAATACAGGTTTAAGCGCAGGCAGGTCAAAAAGGTCATTATAAGAAGACGGGTTGGAGCTAATAAGAATGGTATTATCGCCTTCTGCAAAGATAGCTATTTTTAATGGAAGATAGGGGATTAATTGAGGGTAATCTTTTGATAGTCGCTGTATTTGTTTGCCTTTGCCAAAAAACACCACTCGATATTTATCAGTTTTATAGCCTTTAGCGCTTAAACCTACATCAACTCGTTGCACCCGGCTTAGTTCATAGCCCTGTTTTCGAATCGCTTCCTGCAGCAAGGACATAGTCTCAGGAAACGCCTCAGTAGAGCGAACCATTATCAATTCGCCAGTAACCGTAGCATGATTAGTGGCGCTATATAACAGGCCTGTTAGTAGCCCTGTTAGTAGAAGTGTGCGAATAAAGCTCACAGGCTGGCGTCCTCTAATATACCGGAATAAACCTCATACATCTGGTCGCAAGACTCATCCAGTTCATTGTTATTAAACAGTTGGCTCAGATGTTTTGGATTAATGGTCATCATTTGTACTTTACCATTTTGTTCAACAACGGTAACTCGGCAAGGTAAAAACATACCAACACGAGGGTCTAACTTCAGAGCTTCGTATAAAAAACTGAAGCTACAGAAATAAATGATGGTTTGTCTGGGGCTCTCGCTTTCAACTGTTTGAAAACCCGAAGTGAGTGCCTGGTCACGGATATGAACGAAATTAGAGCCAGTAATAGCACGCTTTACATTTGCAACGGTTTCATCAAAAGAATAGCTTGAATCAACAATTAAGGAGGCTGGTTCTTCTTGGTAGAGTGGTTTATGAATGATGTTTTTAAGCTGAAAACTACGTATGTAGCTAACCAGGTCATTAATATTGTTGTTACTTAGACCAAGGTCATTAGCAGATGGCATGGGTGTGCCCTTACGACCCTGGGTAATTATATAGTGCAGCATAGAATCGGGGGCTGAATTTAAAAGACCTTGATTGTTTAGCGCAGGTGGCGTGATAACGATGCCGCTTGGACGAGAAAAATGTAAACCGGAGCCCTTTCCACCGAGGGCCTCTTTGCCGTGGCATGAGGAGCATTTTTCTTTATACAGAGCTTTACCCGCCATTATGTCACCCTGGATAGGTTTGTTGTCCCAAACAGGTGCTGGTGCTTTACGCCATGTATCAATAAAGTGAATAATTTCATTGATATCAGATTCAGACATCCAGTAAAACGAGGGCATTATTCTATTGGGACGACCAAGGCGGATAGTTTGCTTGATATAGCTAGAAGATGCAGAAGTAAGAAAGTTGTCTAACGAAAGGGGGATGCCCATGCCGCCCTGGCCATCATTACCATGGCAAATAGAGCAGTTCTCAAGGTAAAGGCTCTCACCCCTGGTTTCGGCCATACCGATCTGTGGAAAGCTGCAACAGTTAGCAAGCAGGATTAGAGTCAGCTTTAACAGGCTTCTTAGTGTTAGTTTATAAGTGTTCATGAGCGTAATATTATAACATGTATAGCTGATATTTTGAAAATCAAGCATCAGAGATATCGTTCCATATTTTCTTGAGTCTTTTAGCTGAAACCGGAGTAAGAGTTTTTATCTCCTGTGCAAACAATGAAATTCGATACTCTTCTAAGAGCCAGCGATAATCTTCAAGTTGAGCAGAGTGCTGATTGTTTTTTACCAGGTTATCTGCACGTTTTATATACTCAGTCCAGATGTTTGAGAATTCAATACGCGCCTCACGATCTCGTTCAGGTTTAGATTGAATTTTTTCCAGGCGTTTCTCTATGGCTTGAAGATAGCGAGGAAAATTAATCAAATTTTCTTGACGGGTTTCCAAAATAAAACGATTGTGCATTAAGTGGTTTAGCTGGTCTTGAATATCTGTCATGGCATCTAGCCAGTTTAAAGGTGGGTTCTTAAGTTGTTTTTTTAACTGATGATAAATATCTAAAATATTTCCAAGTTGGGACGTTAATTCTGTGAGGGTGTCATCAATATGTTGTCGATTTTCAAGTAAAGATGTAAATTCATGTTCAGATTTTGGCAAATGGTGAGTGAATAGCTGATCGATGATTCGGTAAAGTATTTGTGTCTTTAATTGTTCGCAATTACCTATGGATAAATACTTAACGCATAAATTTTGGTGCTTTGAAGTATTTGATTTTAGATTTTTAACAGATTGAGATAGTGCATTAATAAATAGTTGACGCATGCCTTCAAAGTGTTTTTGTTGTGCATCACGCTGTGAATTCACAATGCGTAGGTCCACCTGTTTTCCTGAGGCAACCAGTGCAGGGTATGCTTTGATTATTATACCGTTGTTGTTGATTTCTATATCATCGGGTATCTGATCTAAGATGTTGCTACCGATATTATCTTTTTCAAACGTGTTACTTTGCTTTTTTGACGGGCGTAAGTCGGTAAAGTCAGAAAATTCCTGTTGTAGTTTATTCAGGTCTCTGCTTTGTTTAAGTGTTTTACCATCGGCAGAAATCACACGATAATTAAAAAACAAGTAATCAGCTAGCTTGCTTTCCTGCCACGCATCATAGGGAATTTCTGTGCCAGTTATTTTTTTTAAATGGGTAGACATTGAAGTTGTAAGACTAGTTTTGTAAGGTGCTAATGCGTCCAGGCAGATTTCTGCAAAATTAGGAGCAGGTACGAAGTTTTTTCTGAGCTGTTTGGGTAAAGAGCGAATAAGTTCGGTCATTTTTTCAAGCAATAAACCGGGAACAAGCCAGTCGCAAACCGTCGCATTTAAAGAGGCTAGCCCTGCAGCAGGTGTTATTAAGGTGATGCCGTCACAATGATGGCTAGGATCAAAATGATATTCAAGAGGAAATTGAATCTCACTAATTAGGATAGAGTTAGGAAAAAGACTATCTGAAACATGATCTGCACTTTGTTTCATGAGATCTTCAATTTTTAATACTAAAGAACCTTCATCATTGTTCTTAATCCATTTATTTAATTGTGGTCCACTATAAATGTTATCGGGTAAACGCTGGTCGTAAAATTCATAGACGTCATTATCATCAACTAAAATGTCTTGACGACGAGACTTGGCTTCAAGTGTTTCGATTTCTTCAATAAGCTGACGATTTTTGTTATAAAAGCCATGCTGACATTCAAAGTCGCCCTGTACAAGAGCGCTGCGTATGAAAATTTCACGTGATTCTTTTGGATTAACAGGTCCGTAATTAATTTTATTTCCAGGGTTTATGAGCAGGCCAAATAATGTGGTTTTTCGAGTAGCGGCGACTTGTGCAGATTTTTTTTCCCAATGCGCCTCTGTGTAGCTGTGTTTAATTAAATGACCGGCTTTATCTGCTATCCACTGAGGTTCTATTTTTGCCAGGTGACGAGCATAAACTTTTTGAGTTTCTACAATGTCGGATGCAACCACCCATTTGGGCCCATGATTAAATAACCCCGATCCCGGGAAAATATGAAACTTTCTCTGTCGACATCCCTGGTATTCATGACCTTCATCTTTAAAGCCAATTTGGCTTAAAAACCCGGTGATTAATGCCCGGTGTATCTGGCTGTAGTCAGCATCGTTTGAGCTGAATTTTAATTTCAACTCGTCGAGCATTTTTTTAATTTGTCGATGAGTATCCACCCATTCACGCATGCGTAACCATGAAATATAATGATCTTTACACCATTTACGCAATTTATTGCTAGACAAATCTGCTTTTGCAGTATGATATTTATTCCATAAGTTTAACCAGCTAATAAAGTCTGACTGTTTATCGGTAAATAATTTATGTGCTTCGTCAGCAGCCTGCTGTTTATTAAGCGGGCGTTCGCGAGGGTCCTGTACGGCAAGAGCAGAAATAATAATTAAGGTTTCTTTTAAACAGCTTTCTTTTACTGATTCAATTAATATTCGACCGAGTTTTGGATCGATAGGCAGGCGAGCTAACTGTTTGCCAATTTCAGTTACTTTGTAATGTTTATTTATTGCGCCTAGTTCATGTAATAGTTTGTAACCATCGGTAACCAGTCGACTATCTGGTGGCTCAACAAAAGGAAAATCTTCCACATGACCTAGCTTCATGTTTTCCATCTGTAGAATGACGGCAGCTAAATTGGTGCGTTGAATTTCAGGCTCGGTAAATTCCTTGCGCAGGTTGAAGTCATCTTCAGAATACAGTCGATAACAAACACCGGCGCTTACTCGGCCGCAACGACCCTTACGTTGGTTTGCAGAAGCCTGGGACACCTTCTCTATGGGCAGACGTTGTATTTTGCTGCGCCAGGAGTATCGTGAAATTCTTGCAAGCCCTGTGTCTATTACATATTTAATGCCGGGTACGGTTAGCGATGTTTCTGCTACGTTTGTAGATAAAATAATGCGTCTTTTTGAGGAGCCTTTAAAAATTTTATTCTGTTCGGCGGAAGATAAACGTGCAAGTAGAGGTAGTATTTCAGTGTTATGTAAATTTTGTTTAGACAAATAATCAGCTGATTCTCGAATGTCGCGTTCACCACTTAGAAATACAAGTATGTCACCGCGGTCATGGTGTGATATCTCATCTACACAATCTGCAATTGATCGTTGCAAATCTCGAGGCTCACCATCTTCTGTTTCTGTATCGCGATATTCAACTTCGACCGGGTAGGTTCTGCCAGAGACTTCGATAATGGGGGCATTATTAAAATGCTTTGAAAAACGTTGTGGGTCGATAGTTGCAGACGTTATTATAATTTTTAAATCACGGCGTTTAGCAATGAGCTGTTTCAGATAGCCGAGTAAAAAATCAATATTTAAACTGCGTTCATGTGCCTCGTCTACAATAATGCAGTCATAACGATTGAGAAACGCGTCATGGTGAATTTCAGATAATAAAATACCATCAGTCATGAGTTTAATCAGGCTGTTCTCGCCCAGGGTATCGCTAAAGCGTACTTTATAACCAACGACCTTTCCGGGTTCTGTTTTTAGCTCTTCTGCAATGCGGTTGGCAACAGAACGAGCAGCTAAGCGCCGTGGTTGGGTGTGGCCAATCATGCCGTGTATTCCAAGCCCTGCATCAAGGCACATTTTAGGTAGCTGTGTTGTTTTGCCAGAACCTGTTTCACCACAAATTACGATTACCTGATTTTCTTTTATCGCTTGAATGATTTCATCGCGTTTCTGGCTAACAGGAAGCTCTTCAGGGTAAGTTGTAACGGGTCTGTTTTGAATGCGGTGCTGATATTGTTGTGCAGAAATATCAACAAGCTTTTGTAAATTGACAAGTAACTGGTCAATGGGTTTATATGAGTTGAGGCGAGACTGAATTGCTTGAAGTTTACGCCGGGCAGTAAATTGATCTTTAAGCATTATGTGGCGTATAGATGCTTTTAACTGATCAATTTGTTTTTTGTGGGGCATACTCATAAAAATAGAAGCTAATTACTGTATAAAAATTGCGAATTTAGGTATTTCGGGGCCTGTTTTTCAGGGCATAATTGTTGGTTTTAGGCTATATAAATACTAGTTAAGTGTTGTTTGTGTTTTTTTTTGGCCTAAGTCATGCACAGCATAAATTAACGTCAGTTTTCTGGCTAACTATATTTGGTGATTAAACAGCAGCATGAAGTCCGAGATTATACAGTTTCTTAAGGTATTCCCAGAGATATTTCTGGTGTTTCTCTTATTATTTCCATTGCTATTACAAGCTGCCCCTGAGCGTGCCTGGCCTATTATTACATTTACCTGTGATAAGGCTAAAAATGAAGTGAAATTGAAAAATGAGGTTAAGTGGGGTGATGCGGGGAAAAAATTCCCATTCAATATTAAACAGGGTACCTATAACCCCTGGGATCTAGTTTCAATAGTGGATCGTGGTGAGAGACGACTGATTTCAGAAAAGTCACAGCTTGACCTTAGCTGCCAGTTAGGCAAAACAAAGTACAGGTTTGTCATCAGGCCTAAAATATTTAATACAAATTTTAATGGAAAATGTGGAGATAGGCTTTCAGTTATAGTGAGTGTGTACAAAAACGCCTCAACTCTAATTGAAGATAAGCCGATGGAGTCCTTTTGCCATGGTAATGCTGCGGTATTCCGGGGTATTAAAGTGAAGGGGGGTGAGAGCAAGGTGAAGTTTTACAAGGTACCAAGGAGTCGATTTTATTAGTAAATAGCAAAATTAGACATCTGCTAGATGTGTGTGGAATAGGAAATGAGATAGATTATATCAGACCTGGTGTGAGGCCAAATATCAGGGCTAAGCCATGTGCATGGCAATTACCCTGGTGTAAAAAATGCCGAAGGAAATGGTGCGCCCTAGAGGGTTAAAACGTAAAGAAATTACGCATGTAATTTTAGTTTTAACGCCCGGAGCCTTTGGCGGAGGGCAGGACAATCCTCTTTCTTTCAGAATTTAATAAAGTTATGGCGCGCCCTAGAGGATTCGAACCTCTGACCTCATCCTCCGGAGGGATGCACTCTATCCAGCTGAGCTAAGGGCGCGCAGGCGACGGAGTATATCAGAATAATAAAAAAGAAGCCTCGTGTAGCGGGGCTTTTTTATGCTGCATAAATAACCTGTGTATGATCCCGTGCACGTAATAGCAATCTGAAATATAATGCACGGCTTTATAAAGACATAAATCAGAGACCTACTCATGCCAAGCTCAAAGATTATCTATACTGAAACCGATGAAGCCCCCGCTCTAGCTACCTATTCACTGCTGCCTATTGTTCAGGCATATGGCCGTGTGGCGGGTGTTGAAGTTGAAACTCGTGATATCTCGCTGGCGGGTCGTATCATTGCTAATTTTCCAGATAATTTAAAAGATGAGCAAAAACAGAGCGATGCACTGGCTGAGTTAGGTGAGTTGGCGAAGACCCCTGAAGCTAATATTATCAAGCTGCCAAATATCAGTGCTTCTATCCCGCAGCTAAACGAAGCGATAACAGAGCTACAGTCTCTTGGCTACGCAGTACCAGACTTTCCTGAAGATCCTCAAAATGATGTAGAGAAAGACATAAAAGCTCGTTATGCAAAGGTACTGGGAAGTGCGGTAAACCCTGTTTTACGAGAAGGCAATTCAGACCGACGGGTAGCGGGTCCGGTAAAAGAGTATGCAAAGAATAACCCGCACTCTATGGGTGAGTGGAGTGCAGACTCTAAATCACATGTGGCTTCAATGTCAGAGGGTGACTTTTATTCAAGTGAGAAGTCTGCAGTTATTGAAGCAGCTGGTAGTGTGAAAATTGAACTTGTAACAGAAGATGGAAACAGCCAGGTGTTAAAAGAAAAAACATCTGTATTAGCTGGTGAGGTTATCGATGCTTCAGTTATGAGTAGTAAGGCATTACGCTCATTTTTTGAAAATCAAATGCAGGATGCAAAAGCTCAGGGTGTATTACTATCATTGCATATGAAAGCGACAATGATGAAAATATCAGATCCAATTATATTTGGTCATGCAGTTAGTGTTTATTTTAAAGATGTGTTTGAAAAACATGCAGTGATATTTGAAGAATTGGGTGTGGATACACGCAACGGTTTAGGTGATGTGTATACAAAAATCGCCAGCCTTGATGATGATAAACGAAAAGAAATAGAAGACGACATTCAGGCGGTTTATGAAACTCGCCCTGAACTTGCCATGGTGAATTCAGATAAGGGTATTACCAATTTACATGTGCCAAGTGATGTAATCATTGATGCATCTATGCCAGCAGCTTTACGTTCATCCGGAAAAATGTGGGGGACTGACAATCAGTTACACGATACTAAAGCAATGATTCCTGATCGTTGTTATGCGGGTATTTACCAGGAAGTTTTTGTGTTTTGTAAAAAACATGGTGCATTTGATGTGACTACTATGGGTAATGTAAGTAATGTTGGATTAATGGCGCAGAAAGCAGAAGAATACGGCTCACATGATAAAACTTTTCAAATTCCTGCTAATGGAATAGTTAAAGTAACTGATGCCTCAGGTAATACCTTGCTAGAGCATAATGTTGAAACAGGTGATATTTGGCGTATGTGCCAGACAAAAGACTTACCTATTCAGGATTGGGTGAAGCTTGCAGTGAATCGTGCAAAAGCAACAGGACAACCAGCTATTTTCTGGCTAGATAAAAATCGTGCGCATGATGCAAATATTATTTCTAAAGTAGAAACATATTTAAAAGATCATGATGTATCTGGTTTAGAAATTAAAATCATGTCTCCAGTAGATGCGATTCGTTTTACCCTGGATCGAGTAAAGGCGGGTGAGGATACCATATCTGTAACCGGTAATGTTTTACGTGATTATTTAACTGACTTGTTCCCTATTTTAGAATTGGGAACAAGTGCTAAAATGTTATCTATTGTTCCATTATTGGCGGGTGGTGGTTTGTTTGAAACTGGTGCAGGTGGTTCAGCGCCTAAACATGTACAGCAGTTATTAGAGGCTAATCATCTGCGTTGGGACTCACTGGGTGAATTTTTGGCCATTGCTGTATCGCTTGAGGATCTGGCAGAAAAAAATAATAGCCAGTCAGTTAAAATTTTAGCTGATACATTAAATACAGCTAATAGTATGTTTTTAACAAACAATAAATCACCATCACGTAAAGTCGGTGAGCTTGATACTCGTGGTAGTCATTTTTATCTAGCTATGTACTGGGCGCAAGCTTTAGCTGAGCAAACAGAAGATAAGGCTCTACAGGAAAAATTCATACCTGTTGCAAAACAGTTAAATGAAAATGAAAATAAAATTGTTGAAGAGCTGAATGCAGTGCAAGGTAAACCGGCTGATATTGGTGGTTATTATCGTTCAGATAAAACGAAAACATTTAATATAATGCGTCCGAGTAAAACATTAAATATTGTGATTGATAATATATAGTCGCTCAGCTGTTTATATTCTGAATCAAATTAAATGTTCTAACATATCTACATCATGGGTGGACTTGTTTTTAAGTCTGCCCATATGCCGAAACGGTCTATGTCATAAACCGATCAAGTGATCGATAAGAAATCGCTTCTGTTAAATGCTTTGCGTTAATTTTTTCTGAGTCATCCAGATCTGCAATCGTGCGGCTCATGCGTAGTATTCTATGGTAGGCGCGAGCAGATAATTTTAATCTTTCCATTGCCTGGTCTAGCAGTTTTGTTTCAGCTAACCCTAAGGTACAAAATCTTTCAGTTTCACGACTACTTAATTCGGCATTAGTTTTTCCACAACGTTGCAGTTGTTTTTCAAATGCGATATTTACTCGTTGTTTTACCGTTTCATTTGTTTCAGGGATTTCTGTATTTTTGGTTAATGTCTTACGATCAACAGCAGGAACTTCTATATGAATATCAATGCGATCAAGTAATGGTGCAGAAATTCTTGAGCGGTGTTTGCGTTGTTGTTCTGTTGTGCATTGGCATAAAGATTTTCCGTCACAGTTGTAGCCCTGGGGGCAGGGATTCATAGCCGCTATTAATTGAAAGTTTGCGGGGAACTCTGCCTGACGTGCAGCTCTGGAAATGGTGATTGTACCCGTTTCTAAAGGTTCACGTAGAACATCCAGAGAGTGACGATCAAATTCAGTCAATTCATCTAAAAATAAAACACCATTATGTGCCAAAGAAATTTCACCGGGTTTAGGGTTTGAACCACCACCTACTAATGCAACTCCTGAGGCGGTATGATGAGGCGCTCGAAAAGGGCGTTGTCCCCAGTCTTTTATATCAAATCCATGGTTGCTAATAGAACGAATTGCAGCACTATCAATTGCCTGTTGCTCAGTTAGTGCTGGAAGTAAGCCCGGTAGCCGAGAAGCCAGCATTGTTTTTCCTGTGCCAGGTGGGCCTACCATAATCATGTTATGCCTGCCGGCTGCTGAAATTTCTAAAGCTCGTTTTGCAAGGTGCTGCCCTTTAACGTCGCTAATATCTAGTGTGTTATTAAAGGGGCTTATGTGATTTATAGCAGGATGCTGTAGTTCTCCTTGTTGGTGAAAGTAGCGGCAGATCTCTATTAAATGAGTTGCCTGAAGCACATTGGCATCTTTGATTAGAGCGGCGAGCGCTGCCGAGACTTGTGGCAGTATTAAAGTATGCTGCAACTCCTTTGCACCAATGGCAACGGGTAGTGCGCCACTTACCGGGCGTAATTCGCCACTTAATGCAAGCTCACCATGAAATTGATATTGTTGGATTTTCGTATCTGGAATTTGATTAGAAGCAACTAGAATGCCTATAGCAATAGGTAGGTCATAGCGGCCTCCATCTTTGGGCAAATCAGCAGGGGCAAGATTGATAGTGATTCTCTGCATTGGAAAATCAAACCCGGAATTAATGATGGCAGCGCGAACACGGTCTTTGCTTTCACGTACTGCAGCCTCCGGGAGGCCTACAATAGATAGAGAAGGTAAACCGCTGGATATGTGAACCTCAACACAGACGGGAAGGGCAGTGACGCCACTAAGTGCTTGTGTGTTGATTGATGCGTATGACATGGATTCCTTTCCTTATACGTTTATTTGAGCGTAGATTTTTTGCTGGCTGTAAAGGCCAGTGTTTGACGCGTAATGTCGAAGTTAATTCATTTTGTTTTTTCGAGTTCTCCTATTTGCTTCTCTAATTGATTGAGCTTCTCTAATGTACGCGACAGTAATGCCGCTTGTACATCAAACTCCTCTCTGCTTACCAGGTTCATTTGTTGAAGACTAGATTGGAGTACAGATTTCATATTGTTTTGCATATCAGATTTCAACGACTTCAGGCCATCGGGAATAGCAGAGGATAGCTTTTCTGCAAGGTCGTTTAAGTTTTCGTTGGTAATCATTATGTGTGCTCGAATTTGAATTAGAAGTAAGTGTACAGCAAATAAAGCGCATCTGCTCTGCGCAAGAAAGCGCACTAATTTAGTGCGCCAATAAAGTAAATGGCTAGTTATGGTGCATAACGGAGTCTTTAAAATAGCAGGTTGAATATTAGAAATTGCTATAACCTATTGTTTTTATTTTGTTTAATGTAGTTGGCACGTCTGCTGCTCTGTACTTTGTCACAAATTCGTAAACAATAATTTATTAAAACTTTTGAGGCTTATTATGAAAAAGTTAAACGTATTAGCAATCAGTGCAGCAGTAGCTGGCGTAATCGTAAGTAGTGCTGCTGTAGCAGCAGATGTATCTGCCAATCTTGGTCTTGCAACTCAATATTACTTCCGTGGTGTTCAGCAAACAACTGGTGCAGCAGCACAGGGTGGAGTTGATTACGAGCATGAGAGTGGAGCATATGCAGGTATTTGGGCTTCAGATGTTGGTGGGCATGATGGTAGTTCTGCAGGTATTGAAACAGATTACTATTTTGGATATGGCGGTGAAGTCGAAGATTTTTCTTACGGTCTCGGTTATACGCTTTATACATATACAGGCGACTTTGATACTGAATATTCAGAAATCAACTTATCAGGTGGTTATGGACCGCTAAGCCTTGAGTTCTCAACAGGTACTCATGAAGAAGGCGCTACAGATGCAGACTATACCTTTACGGCAGTTACATATGAGTATGAGTCATTATCAGCAACATACGGTGTATGGGGTAGTGATTTTGAAGGCGCTTACTTAGAAATTGGCTTCTCTAAAGAAATTAGCGAATTAGATTTCGGTATTTCAATCATTAATGGTGATGCGGAAGATTCTCCAAGTGCTGGCTCAACTAATGTTGCAACAGATGGTACAGCACTAGTTCTTACTATTGGCAAATCGTTCGATCTTTAATAAATCAACGGCAAGCGAATTTTCGCTTGCCTTCTTTGCCTGCATGACAGGCTTATTCTGGAGATGATTAATGAAATTAATTTCTGCAATTATTAAACCTTTCAAGCTGGATGATGTGCGAGAAGCACTATCAGAAATCGGCGTGCAGGGTATTACAGTGACTGAAGTTAAAGGCTTTGGTCGTCAAAAAGGTCACACTGAATTATATCGCGGTGCTGAGTATGTTGTTGATTTCCTGCCTAAAGTGAAATTAGACGTAGCAGTTGATGATGGCATAGTTGAACAAGTGATTGAGTCAATTCGTAATGCAGCGAACACAGGCAAAATTGGAGACGGCAAAATATTTGTTTATCCAGTAGAGCAAGTTATTCGTATTCGTACCGGCGAAAGCGGTCCTGAAGCGCTTTAATAAAGAGGGTAAATAAAGTGGAAAATCAAATTTTCGAACTTCAATATGCAATGGACACCTTTTACTTTTTGGTGTGCGGTGCATTAGTAATGTGGATGGCAGCTGGCTTCTCAATGTTAGAAGCAGGTCTTGTGCGTTCAAAAAATACAACTGAAATATTAACTAAGAATGTCGCATTGTTTGCGATTTCCTGCATTATGTATTTAGTGTCTGGCTACGCCATTATGTACGGTGGTGGATATTTCCTTACAGGTATCGAAGGCGGAGATACATTAGTTGCTGATGCGTTAGCTGCTTCTGCAGAAAATGGTTTTGGTGGTGACTCTGTTTATGCCGATGCTTCTGACTTCTTTTTCCAGGTGGTATTCGTAGCTACCGCGATGTCTATTGTTTCCGGTGCAGTTGCAGAGCGTATGAAGCTTTGGGCTTTCCTTGCTTTCGCAGTAGTAATGACTGGTTTCATCTATCCAATGGAAGGTGCATGGACATGGAATGGCGATGATGTATTCGGCATGTTCAACCTGGGTGATCTTGGCTTCTCTGATTTTGCTGGTTCAGGCATTGTTCATATGGCCGGTGCAGCGGCAGCTTTATCTGGCGTACTATTACTAGGTGCACGTAAAGGCAAATATGGTGCTAATGGCCAGATTAACCCGATTCCAGGTGCTAACTTACCTATGGCGACATTAGGTACATTCATTTTATGGATGGGCTGGTTCGGATTTAATGGCGGCTCAGTATTAAAGCTTGGTGATATCGCTAATGCCAATTCTGTTGCAATGGTGTTTTTAAATACTAATGCGGCTGCTGCGGGTGGCGCAATGGCAGCATTGATAGTTGCACGTTTAATGTTTGGTAAGGCTGACTTAACAATGCTATTAAATGGAGCCCTGGCAGGTCTGGTTGCTATTACTGCGGAACCTTCTACGCCTACTGCGCTTCAGGCAACTATGTTTGGTGCAATCGGTGGTGTATTAGTCGTGTTTAGTATTATTACACTGGATAAGTTAAAGATAGATGATCCTGTTGGTGCTATCTCTGTACACGGTACCTGTGGTTTGTTGGGGCTGTTATTAGTGCCTATTACTAATGGTGATGTGTCATTCTCTGGTCAGTTGATCGGTGCAGCAACTATCTTCACATGGGTATTCGGTGTGAGCTTTGCAACCTGGATGGCGATTAAAGTTATCATGGGTATTCGAGTGAGTGAAGAAGATGAATACGAAGGTATGGATCTTGTAGATTGTGGCATGGAAGCATATCCAGAATTCACAACTAAATAATGTGAAAGTGATTGTCAGTAGTGTAGACTTCTGCTGAATTGTGGTCAAAGCCGGTACAATTGTACCGGCTTTTTTTTATAAAAAATAAGAGATGATTATGAAGCAATTATTTATGATCTTGACGTTTTTATATTCGATTACTGGGTATGCAGAAATATACAAATGGATAGATGAGCATGGCAAGGTTCATTATGGAGATAAGGCGGTTGAAGATTCAAAAGAGATTGATGTAAATATTTCTAACCGCGGCCACCTTAAAGTTGGTGAAACAAGAGAAAAGAAGCGAAGAAAATTATTAAATGCCATTGATGATGATAGGAAAAGAGAAAATAAAGAAAAGACCAAAGAAAGGAAAAAAAAGAAAAAACTCCAACGTAATTGCGCTATATCTAAGGACAGGCTGAGAGTGTATGAGCGTGCAAGCTCATTATACGATATAGATAAAAACGGAAATAAAGTGGTGTTGTCAAATAAAGAAAGAGAAAATACGTTGATAGAATTGCGCAAGAATATTAATAAACATTGTAAATGAAAATATCAGCCAATTTTCTTAAGTTGTTTTTTAGATGATGGTTTAGTGAATAAAGCATCATGCGAATAAATCATTGATAATCCGCATTCGATTTCATGAGTAAATTCAGCCGCATCTTTTTCTAGTTTTTTTATGCCCTTTCTATTTACAAAGATAAGTGTGCCAGTTTCCATGTTAATTAGAGATAAGCGAAGTCTTCTTTTAGGTGTTGCGTCATCAATATAAATTTCACACCATACACCAGGTTTAACTTCTTTAGGTAGTATGGTTGTATTATTTAAATCTCTTTTTTGTGCGTTAGTATCTGGTGCGTTAGATAACGTAGTGTTCCCCAGTATGTGATTGTAGTGTGTGATTAATGATTTTATGGCGCTCTCAACTTTATGGTCCTGATGATAGAGAAGTAGGATATTGTTGTTTCTACGAACAATGTTCATAAAAGAATCTTTAAGGTGATCGCGTTGAATTTTAGACGTGATATTTTGAATTGAGTCTAATAATTCAATGTATATTTCAATTGCATTGTTCCAGTGGGTGCTTTTCTCGCCGTGAGTTTTTAACAATGAAAATAATACGTTTGGCCATAGTTTAAGTACCAGATCCTGGCAAGGTGCAGGTATTTCATGGCCCTGGATGCAGAGTTTTATTTTGTTACTCAATACTTGTTTAATATTCGATTTTTGCTTTGCTTTAGGAGCTGTGGTTTTCGTGGCGCTTTGTTGTATTAAAGAAACTAATTTGTCAAGCTGCTTGTTTGCGGCTAAAAAACTATTTGTGCTTGATGTGCCTGTGTAAAGAGTAGACAGGATAAGATCAATTTTACGAATAATTTTGGTATTGTCGTTTGCTAAAGAAGATAAGTGTTTGGTAATGAGTATTGTTCGGCGCGCTGGGTGCTTAGTGTTTGTTATGAAGTTTGGGTCGGTTAAGCTGAGGTTATGGATAGGCAGTTGCAAGCGCAGTAATGAAATTTTTAATTCAGCAGACATCTCAGGGTCACTACTGATTGTATTGAATAAATGTTCAATAAATTCTGACTTTCTATCAATCATGTTCTGTAGCCGTCATTGTATTTCATAAAATTAAAACCCTATGTTATGTCCATGTATAAAATATCCATATTAGAAAATAAAAGCTTTAATAAGCAAATTATTTTCTAGAAGAAAATATGAAAAAACTTTTTATATGCACATTTGTGGAGCTAATAGTTTTAAGCTGTGACGGATAATGAGGTAATAACCATGCCAAGAGCATGGTCGAATGCCGAGTGGTCGGCAATGATTTGGGATGTATTATCAGCAAGTTCATTGGTGAATAATTCGGCATCTTTTTCAATAACTTTTACACCCATTCTGTCTACAAAGACAAGTTTAGCTTCTTCCATAATAATAACAGAAAGTTTTACGCGTCGAGCCGCAGAGTCTTCTCCATTGTAAACTTTAAACCATACACCGGGTCTAATTTCTTGTGGTAACATGGCGATCTTGGAGCGAGCTATTTGTGCCTGTTCTAGTAACGGGTCAATTATTTCTTCTTCAAATTCAAGTACGGGTTCAAGTGGTTGATCGTCATGACTGTCATCAATTTGCTCAACAGAAATAAAATATGTTCCATCATCCAAAGTATTAGATGAGTTGAATTTACTGCTTTCAAGCATGTTTTCAAATATTAAAAATACATTGTTAATTTCAGTTTCAATATCTACCGGGTTTTGTTTGGTGTTAAGAAGACCGGTATGAACTGAATCTAGCAACTCATTTTTTTCAGTGTCTAATCGATTGTAAGCATGAGAAGACTCTATAGGTTGTAATAACTGAATAAGTTTGTTGACGGTGTTGGTCGCATCGCGCCATTCATCACTATTCTTTCCATATTTCAAATAACGATGAAACATGAGTGTTGACCAGTGTTTTAATGTTAGTTTTTGTGCTGCTTTAGGCAGTGCCTTGTCCATTGTATGGTATTGCAGTTCTGCAAGTACAACTTCACGGGCATGCGTGTGAAGTACAGCTCTTTGAGTGTCTTTTTCCCGCTTGGCATTTAACTGTAATTCTTCAAACTCGATGTCATCGAGTTGGCTTTCGGCTTTTTCGAAACTGTTAATGTCGACATCAAAATCATTAAGCAGTGTTTCAACGACACTATTTAGCTTGATGAAAAGAGAGTCGGCTTTAGATGATAAGCCTCGACCTAAATGAGCAATTAAGTTGAGTGTGGTTCTGCATGGGTGTTCACCATCAGAGAAAAAATCTTTATCTAGCATGGCGACTTTTATTACTGGAATTTGTAATCTAAGTAACAGGTTGGTAATTGCTTCAGAAATGCTGCTATCTTCTGTAATCGCATCAAAGAGCATTTCAATAAAGTCGATAGTTTTCTCATCAACTTGATTCACCTGCTTGGTAATGGCACCACCACTACTTCTACCCATATCGGATAATAACTGACGTTTAAAGTCAGCAGCGTTAATGTGTTCCGCAGGAGAATTTGATTGTGCGATGTTGTGTTGTAAATTAGATAAGGCGCTCATTACATCGCGGCGATCATAATATTGTATGCCAGCTGATGTTGTGTCGCTTTTTGCTGTGGTAAATGATCTAGGGATACCAGGGCCAGACGCAGTTAGTTCGCCATTAATGAATTGCGATACTACATTTTGGGTTTGATTAGGAGTCGCCGTAGATGGTGAGGAGTGGTTATCAGTGTGACCTGAGTTTTGTGGGTGTCTATTGAAGGTTGAAGCTTGGTTTGGGCTGTACGTTGGGTTTTCTATGTAAACTGCGTCGGTCTCAGTTTCTTGTTCAATATATGTGGCGTTTGAATTCTGTCTTGTCTTATTTTTGGTTGATGTGTCGCCCAGTTTTATTTGAGGCAAAATTCCCTGATCAATAAATAACTGGTTTAATTTTTTATATAAAGTTTCTAGATTTAAAATTACTTCCTGATCAAATAGTTTATATAAAACTAACTTGTTATTTGTCGATAGCTCAATATCAGTGAGTGCATCTTTAAAAGATTCGCAAATATTTTTTGGTGCCAAAGCGTCTTTGCTAAAAATTTTTGAAGATTTTAGTGATAAAAACTCTATTCTTGCTTCAAGATGATTTACCGCCTCACCGTATAAATTCATGGCTTTGGAGTGCATGGCAGATACTGCTACCATTTCCTCCATTTCATCCTGATCGACCAGGCTTAGTTCGTCTTCATCGATTTCTGAGTTTTTATTATTAAGTTTATTGCTGGGTTGTAAATAAATTTTAAGGTTAGCCGCAAAATTTTGACCAATATGTTTTCGCTCAATACGAAGCATACGCATGGTATCGAAATACTGGTTTTGATCATCGTTTGAATCAGCATTTTCTGCCAACTGGAATAGCATGTCATCAGCGCCATCAAACATACGTCCCATTAATTCAGAGAGCTCCTCATTAAGGCAGCTTGCGATTTTGCTTATTAATGGTTTCAGACTTTCGCCAGCCCCATCAGGGTTGGCTCCAGAGTCTCGAGCTGTATTATTAAACTGGTGTATGATCGCGCTCATGTACTTATCCGGGTTAGGAATTAAATTACACAATAGGCACTAATCTAATTAGCTTGAATTATTGAATCAGAATAATTAGCTTCTATTAATGGCGATAGTGCGCCTATTCTAAGAAGGTATAACCTTCGGAAGCTTTTGACATTTGATGAGTATATTAAGATGTAGACATATCTCTGTTTTGAATAATAGTTGTATATTGGAGGCAGAATAGTGACCTGGTTCACAAAAAAGCCAGATGGTAGTGATTGAACACCGCGAGCCAGGCATTAAGTTATGCAGGCCATTATTTTATGTAATTAATAGCATGAAATTTGTAGCATGCTACATGTTATCTAGTTGCTTGATAATAATAGTGTTTTTTGTCAGGCACTATTACAATATTGTAAATATCAAACTCTGGGGCAGATGATGTCCAGCACCTCGGCGGCTTGTTCCCAGGCCTGTTCCATTACCTGGGGTAATATTTTCAAATCAAGACCTGTAATTTCGAGCGTTTTAGGCTCAAAACCAGGGAAGTCGTCAAGTATGTGCTCGTCTATATCAACGTCGGGTCCAAGAGCATTAACTACACTGTTGGCTATATGAACAATTGAGGCTTCCATACGGTACTTTTTAGCTTTGAGCGGGCTGTGGTGGTAGGCGGCAACTTCTTTTAGTGTTTCTGATAGCTGCCAGGCTTCAATCAGGGCGGCACCTACATCTCCGTGTGTAAAGCCGATTATTTCCTGTTCGGAACGATATAGTTGCCCATCGGACTCTGCTGCAGCGATCAATACTTGCTGAGACAATTCGGGCTCTTTGAAATATAAAATTAATTTGCCAATATCGTGCAGCATGCCAGCAACAAACAGGCGTTCGCCGTGCAAGATGTTGCAATGCTTGGAAAGTAGGCGTGAAACTATGCCCGTATGGACACTATGCCTCCAGAAAAGATCAATATCAACGAGTTGATTAGGAATGCGTTTGAATGTATCTACGGCGGAAGTGGCCAGAACGAGGTTACGTAGGTCTTCTTCACCAATGACTGATACAGCCCGGCTGACTAACTCAATCTTAGAGGCAAATGAGTAATAGGCGCTATTAACAATGCGTAAAATGCGTGCGGTGAGCGCAGGATCATGGCTGATGATATCGCCCAGTTGCTTGGCATTATGATTTGGGTCTTCGAGAATTTGAGATACGCGGATATATATTTCAGGTAGCGAGATGAGTTTGACCACGCCTTTTACGAGATCCTGGGGCTTACGAACCATTGTTTTACCTATTGTGTGCAAATGAGAATACACCCGTTTGGGTGAGGGTATATTGAATAATGTCTTAGTTAACGTAAATTTTCTAGCTATCTGTAAAAAAAGATAGCTAGAATCTACGTTTTTTAGAATTAATTTGGCTAGTGGGCAATTTCTGCACGAGCCATGAGTTCTCTAACAGTGCAAATTTGTTGCCCGAATGAGAGTGTTTGTTCCAGATTTATATAGCCTTCTTTAAAGCGTTTACGCGCTCCCTGGCTCATTAAATAAGTACCATTGGTAGAGTCGAGATCGGTTAAATAGAGTTGATTGTCCAGCACTACAAGTTCTGCGTGTCGAGAGCTGGTGGTTTTATCGAAAAGCTGAATATTTCCGCGACGACCAATAATATAAGTCTTGTTATCCATACTTGTGCCTTTAGTGTTTTTATCATTTTAGTTATTGTCTGTATCTGAAGAATAGTTATAGACGAAAATTAATTATGCTGCGTGATTTATATCACAATGATGACGAAACAAACATAGAAAAGCCTGTTTTAAGTAAAGGACTATTCGCTTAAAGCGGTGGGTAATGCATAGAAATTGGTGGTGTCTGCAAAGGTTATTTTTTAGCAATTGAAGAGATGGGCTGCTCAAATGTTACTTTTTGCATCAGTAATGTATCGAAAACAACGATTTCATGTGCTATTTGAGAAATAAAACCGAATATATGTATTCTAAATCGATAATCACTCCCTAATATGCTGTATAATTTGCCACCCTTTTTGATTGGCCGGAAAACTGGCCCATTTGCATTATTTTTGGCCAGGAGCTTGAAGCAAACATGAAATTACGTAATGTCGCAATTATTGCCCACGTTGACCACGGTAAGACCACACTGGTTGACGAACTGTTAAAACAGTCTGGCACCATTGATAATACCCGTGGTGATATGGATACCTGTGTAATGGATTCCAATGACCAGGAAAAAGAACGTGGTATAACCATTCTGGCCAAAAACACAGCAATTACCTGGAATGATTACCGTATCAACATAGTAGATACACCGGGTCACGCAGACTTCGGTGGAGAAGTTGAGCGTGTACTTTCCATGGTTGATACAGTAATACTACTGGTTGATGCGCAGGAAGGCCCTATGCCTCAGACGCGCTTTGTAACACAGAAAGCATTTAATATGGGCTTCAAGCCAATTGTTGTTATAAACAAGGTAGATAAGCCAGCAGCCCGTGTTGATTGGGCGCTTGACCAGACATTTGAGTTATTTGATCAGCTTGGCGCAACCGATGAGCAGTTAGATTTTCCAGTGCTTTACGCATCTGGGTTAGGTGGCTTTGCGAGTCTGGATGACTCAGTTACTGAAGGCGACATGATGCCTATGCTGGAAGCTATTATTGAACATGTGCCAGCACCTGATGTTGATGTTGACGCACCCTTCCAGATGCAGGTGAGCTCACTAGATTACAACTCTTATGTGGGTGTTATCGGTATAGGCCGCATTAAGCAGGGTAAAATCAAGCGCGGCCAGCAAATATCTTTGATTGATGTAGAAGGTAAAGTTCGTAATAGTGTAAGGATGCAGCAAATTCTTGGCTTCCACGGTTTAGAGCGTATAGAAGTTGAAACTGCGCAGGCTGGCGATATTATTTGTTTCAGTGGTATTGATAAGCTAAATATTTCAGATACTTTGTGTGATCCTGAAAACGTAGTGGCAATGCCGCCGTTATCAGTTGATGAGCCAACGTTGAGCATGTCATTCCAGGTAAATAATGGCCCGTTATCTGGTCAAGATGGCAAGTATGTTACTTCGCGTAATATCTCTGACCGTTTAGATCAAGAGCTTATCCATAACGTCGCATTGCGCGTTGAGCCAGGTGAAACGGGTGATAAATTTCGCGTTTCAGGTCGTGGCGAGTTGCATTTGTCTGTATTGATCGAGTCTATGCGTCGTGAAGGCTTTGAGCTTTGTGTAGGCCGCCCAGAAGTTGTTGTTAAAGAAATTGACGGCAAAATGTGTGAGCCGTACGAGCGTCTAACAGTAGACGTGCCAGAAGAATCTCAAGGCTCTGTAATGGAGAAGCTTGGTATTCGTAAGGGCGATCTGAAAGACATGGTGCCTGACGGACGCGGTCGCGTTCGCCTGGATTACATTATTCCTACGCGTGGCTTAATTGGCTTCCGTACAGAGTTTTTAACAGCAACGGCTGGTAATGGCTTAATGTACAGCAACTTTGATAGTTACGGACCTAAGCTTGATGTGGTAATTGGTCAGCGCAGTAAAGGCGTATTGATATCAAACGGTCCGGGTAAGGCTGTGAGCTTCTCGATCTTCAACTTGCAGGAACGTGGAAAAATGTTTGTTTCACACGGCGATGAAGTATACGAAGGTATGATTGTAGGTATACATGCACGTGAGAACGATTTAGTGGTTAACTGCATTAAAGGTAAGCAGCTAACTAACGTGCGAGCATCAGGTACTGATGAAGCCTTAACGCTAGTTAAGCCAATTATTTTATCGCTAGAGCAGGCGCTAGAGTTCATCGATGATGATGAGTTAGTAGAAGTAACGCCTAACTTTATTCGTTGCCGTAAAAAATACTTAACTGAAAATGAGCGTAAGCGTTTGTCACGTGGCTCTAAAAGCTAGTTAATTCTTCAGCACTGTTACAAATCAACGCCACCTCGGATTACAGAGGTGGCGTTTTTGTTTGTAAGTTGGCTTAATGATAAGCGCTAACGTTTTGTTTTTAATAGTCTAAACTGGTATATAGTTTAATATATTATAAAGCCTGCACGCATCGGGCGGGTTTAATTAAATACAGGTGAAGGCGTCAGTGTCAGAAAATATAAGTGAAAACCAAATTTTAGTGGTAGATGATTCTCGTGTGATTCGTCGTGCTGCAGTGAAAATCTTACAAAAAGATTTTGATGTTATTGAAGCAGAAGATGGTGAGGAGGCATGGGAAGAATTAAATAAAAATAGCCGAATTTCTGTCGTGTTCACAGATCTTGGTATGCCTAATATGGATGGTTTTGAATTACTAGAGAAAGTGCGTAACGCTCAAGACCCGGTGCTGGCGCGTGTGCCAATTATTGTTATTACAGGCGCAGAAGAATCTGATGGTACTAAAGAAGAAGTGCTACGCCTGGGTGCAACAGACTTTATAAGTAAACCATTCGATTCAGTTTCATTAAAATCCAGAGCCGCAGCGAATATAAGTTATCGCAACGAGGTGCAGACTCTAGAAAAAGGGGCTGCGTTAGATAAGCTAACCCAATTATCTACTGAGGCTGCATTCAAGCAGCAGGGTGAGCAGGCGTTGGCGTATGCAAGGCGTCATTCAACTGAAATGAGCATTGTGCGTTTCGATATAGATCATTTTTCAGAAGTATTTGTAAAGCATGGTAAAGATATAGCTGAGCAAATATTAATTAAGGTTGCTTCATTAATTAATGAAGGGAAGCGCACTGAGGATATAGCGGCTAGGCTAGGCGTATCTCGTTTTGCCATGCTATTACCCAGTTCAGATCCGCAAGGAGCTGAGTTAGTAGCAAGTCGAATTTGTCAAAGAGTTGCTCGTTTAAAACTAAAAATGGGTGCTGATGTATTCAATATTCAATTCAGCACAGGCATAACTTCGCCCACATTGGATGATGCAGAAATAAGCATTACAGATTTAATTGGCCAGGCCGAGAGAGCGTTAAAAGAAGCCGTTGGTAAAGGCGGTGGAAAAATTGTTAGCTATCAGGCAGCTATTAGTCGTGCGGATACAACGACGAGTGAAGTACAAAAAGCCGGCAATATTGATATAAATATCGATGAAATAGTCGCTCAATTAGCGGCTGATAATAGTAATGTCAGTAATGAGCAGTTGGCGTCTGCTATACGTAAAGTTATACCTCTAATAGCCCATGCTGATAATAAACTTAAACTTGGTTTAAGTAAGGTTGTTTTGCATCTAAAAAAACGTCTTAGTCATTAATGGCGAGTTAACCAGGGTGAGGTGTGTGCCTAAACCCGGGTTAGCTAGTCGTCTCAGGAAATTTTTTGATAGGTTATTTCTATCGAGCAGGTTTAAAATTCAGTATAAAAAACAGACAAATATTACAGCGATCTTATCGGCCATTAGGTACAATAGGGCCCCTTATTATTTTCAGGATTCTGTCGCTCCATGTTGTCTATTCCCCTACGTATCGCCAATGAATTATCCGTTAACGAAAATCAGGTTGTTGCTGCAGTTACACTGTTAGATGAAGGCTCTACCGTGCCTTTTATATCCCGTTACAGAAAAGAAGCAACGGGTGGTTTAGATGATACTCAACTTCGTATGCTGGAAGAGCGATTACGTTATTTACGAGAGCTTGATGAGCGTCGTGAAGCGATTTTAAAGACTATAGATGAGCAGGAAAAATTGACGCCAGAATTGAAAGCTTCAATCATGCAGGCCGACACTAAAAATCGACTTGAAGACCTGTATTTACCATATAAGCAAAAACGACGTACTAAGGCGCAAATAGCAAGAGAGGCGGGTTTAGAGCCATTAGCAAATGCGTTGTTTAACGATCCTTCATTAAAACCTGAAGCCGAAGCTGAAAAATATATTGATGCTGATAAAGCGGTTGCCGATATTAAAACTGCTCTGGATGGTGCACGACAAATTTTA
>Ga0209345_10000342_pt1 | contig 60972 bp, 98 predicted proteins | sample Cruoilmetagenom7_FD_187294 | JGI IMG/M metagenome (GOLD analysis project Ga0209345, IMG submission 187294) | Oil polluted marine microbial communities from Coal Oil Point, Santa Barbara, California, USA - Sample 7 (SPAdes) (version 2) | ecosystem: Environmental > Aquatic > Marine > Oil seeps ... | reverse complement strand
GGTCCCGTTTTCCAGAGAAAAATTAACAGATATGTACATCAAAGACCAGTTCTCCCTTGCCTGGTCGCATCTGTCCGATATCCCCATACTGCTACTGGAGGGGATCGCAGAGTGTGACCCGAAAACGGACGACGCAAAGGCCGACCTGAAAGAACTGGATGAGCTGGCAAAGACGCTGGAGGCGTTGGAGGTGAAGCACAGAAGTATTTTTATTGGGATATGCGAGGGGGAATAGGATTACTTGTTACGCAACGGGAGGTAATTATGGGGTATTATATTTCTCACATGATCGGCATAAGGACGGGAGGAGTTTTCTCCGGTTCCACTGACACAAAAGACATGAAAGAACGCATTAAAAAGATTACGCTGGAAATGCGGGGAACTGACGACGACCCTGATTTAGGCGGAGAGGACGGTGATCCGTCTCGATGTATGTCTCAAGAATTAATTGCACACAAAGGGTCATATGTTGTATTTGCAGGGGTTTTTAATTATTGGAATTTTGAAACCGCATCTGTGTTTGTCAAGAGGCTATCTGAAGAGTTTGGCACTGAGATCATGCACATGGCATGGGACGAACAACTTAACCATATCCAGTGCCAAATATGGCTTACCGGAGAGCCTTTGTTTGAGGTTTCAGAAAATCCGATTGGGCAGATATTACGAAGAATTGTATAATAATGGCTTTGGAGCTAAAGTACAGGAGTATCTTTGTTGGGATATGCGAGGGGTGAGAGCAGTTATGAGATATAAATACAAATGTACGCAACCGGACTTACCACAAAACGCAAAGTCACCTGTGATGGATAATAGAGACATGGAATCCTGGCTCAATTTAATGGATAAGCAGGGGTGGGAATTCGTTGGGTATACCCAAAAACATTGGGTAGGCCAAGAGCCATTTATTCAAGATTGGTGGGTTTTTAAGCAACCACGGCCATAAAAGGAGACCGGTATGGTTGGAAGCAAATATATGGAATTCAGTAAAATAGGGAGTACGGGGAAAACAGATATTTGGGACATTCTTTCTAAGTCATCGGGATTTATTTTAGGTACAATTAAATGGTATGGGGCATGGCGACAATACTGTTTTTTCCCTTCCGCCAATTGCGTATTTAACACCGATTGCATGGATGATATCAAAAAAATGATTTTCGAACTAATGGCTCAGAGGCGCACAACCAGTTAATCCACCAGATGCCAAGGGCCGCACTGGTGATCAACCTGTTATAAGGAGCAATTCTAAATGGAACTCGGAACTTTAAAAAAAGGTGACAGGGTCAAGGTCCACAACAAATCTGGCAATGTGATGTTGCCATCTGGATTCTACGAATATGAAATCATAGACGCGGACGATGTATCTGTTGCGGTTGAGGGTTTTGACAAATGGTGGTTTTACCGGGATACCGGTCATTCGTATGTTGGTGATGCGGTGATATTAGAAATCTTATAACCAACAAATGCAGCCGACCGAAGACCCGGCGGCTGATCTTAGCGTTAAGAGATTAAAGTAATGAAATGTGAAAAGTGCGGGGGAAAAATTATTTTTAAACCAATAATTCAAGATGGAAAACGTAAACCAGCGTTGAAGGGTAAACGAGTATGTGAAGACTGCGGACATTGGCCCGCGGCACACGTAACACACGGTATTACTCCTAACCAGCCGCTGGACTTACCCACAAGAAGCCGTGGTAAGTCAGCTTAACGTTATACCGCTAACCAGTTGATTTCATTGCCTAATGAACAGTGGCAATGAGTGTTATGGTGGTGCTCCCCAGGGTTATCGCCGATCGAATGTTGAGCAAACAGTAACAGAAAAGGAGACCGGTATGGTTGGAAGCAAATATATGGAATTCAGTAAAATAGGGAGTAATGGATACAGAATTCATTAGCGTGTATGATATCAACGACCCAAGGCCAAAACAAAGAGGGTGGTATGCGGTGTTGATATGTTGGGAACCAGAGGAGGGCCATTTTCCAGATGCTGCATATTGGGATGGTGAAAACTTTGACAAACAAAAGTTTCTATCTTCAATTTCCCCCGTGTCTGACTTTATCGATAAAGTATTCGATACTAAAGATGCAGCTCATAAATACGCACATGAGAAAAACCCCAACTGGTAATAACCGAAGAACTTGTAATGGGAAACAAGGTTGGCCTTCGCATGAAGGACAGTTAATGCCCCTGGGTCTATGGTCGCGGATATTGGGTTTAAGGTCATACGGCTTCCCTGTCTTCAGTTCTCACCCCAACAATACGCATATCATGTCTTGAGGCTTCACCTTGATAAAATGATTCATTTAGCCCAACATCGTTTGGGTCGGTTGGTATTTCTTGCCCATCGCCTTCCATGTCAGAATAATCACCCATATCATACTCAAGCATAATTATTAAATGTTTTCCCATATCTCATTTCACCTCTTTCACTCTCATTGACATTTCCCTGATCTCATAAGGGACTTCAATTTTAAGTGGCATGCCTGCCCCGCCTGCTGCTTTTTCAAATGAATCCATAGCCTCACCAACTGTGACTTTCCCATCGGCAAGAATTTTGGAAATCTCCAAGGCCAAAATACTAATCACCTTGGCTCCTTTTCCGATGTACGACAAATACTTTAAAAACCCCATGATACCACCTCCTTAATTCTTAAATCCAAACCATGCTAAAAACATAGCCAATAACGCGCCAAGACCCAAAAGGAAACTAACAAAAAGAGGCGCCCCCGTTATCCGGGAAAGACTTTTTGTGTGGGCCTCTACCGCAGGTTTAAGCTCTTCGGAAGTGAGCTTTTCCAAGGCATCGAGCCGTGGTTCACATTTTGCGATAGCCTTCCCTTGCGCATCCAGTTTGTCAAACAACTTCCCGATAGTCGCAGCATGTTGACGCTGTGTATCATAGATCAAATCCAGGTACCTGGTCAAGGAATCGAATTGGCCATTTTCGATAATAGCCGCAGGTATTGGCGGCGCTGTTTCTTTTTGTGGCCCTACCCTGGGTAGACTTCTATCATCGCGCCAGACCAGCTCGTAGAGGTTGACAGGCTCCGCTTTGCCCTTCAGTGTAACGACCCCGTAATCCCGGAAAACAACCCCTTCGACGTCTCGGGTAGGTACCCATGCAAACCCGGTGAACAATATCTGGTCCTTGCCTGCCAGACTCGTCACACGAGAAGCCACATTTACTGTGTCTCCATGTATGTCTTTGTCCTCAACCAAGACCTCGCCATAATCAACCCCGATCTTTGCGTGTATCCGGTTCTGCTTTGTAACCTGCCTGTTATATTCAGCGAGCCCCTGCTGCATTGCGATGGAGGCCCGTGCCGCTGATACGGGCGAAGTGAACGCGACCATAGCTTCATCGCCGATCTTCTTGACCAGCACACCCGCGTATTTTTCAATAATCGGGCTGACGATATCGAAAAACTCTTTGAGCATCGCCCGGCCATTGACGGCTGTTCTGGTCTCGACATACTGGGTGTATCCCCAGACGTCAATAAATAGCATAGCCAGCTTGCGCTCGAAATTCTGCTTGATGAGGTCCTCAATCGTTCGCCGTTCCATCAAGAGTTCATCTATGGATTTTCCGGTCATATAGCTATACATCCCCTTCAGGCTTCAGCAGCCCACCCTCACTGTATGGCCAGTTTAAGCGTCACCGTTACGCTGTCAGTTGTACCCGTTTCAGTAACTTTTAACCTGACACGATTTGCGAAGTCTATCGTGACTTGCTTGAAAACCTTACCATCAGACCCCGGCCCACTCGTCTTTGTCAGTCCGGTGAAGAGATCGGCCGCCCCCTCCGGCTCGCCGTAACTTACGTTGTCATTACTGATTTCCTGTTCTATCTTGCATGTACCATCTCCCTCCACTAATATCTGCAAAGAATAGTTGCCCTTCTTGCCTGTCTGGTCTATCGAGGTCGACACCGCATCTCCGCTGGCAGCTATTTCCTCTGCGTCCATTACCGTTGTTACCCTAAGCTCTCTTTCATTCCCTGGCATAATTAATCTCCTGTTTTAAATGTGTCTGTTGTTTTTGGCTGTGCCATACGCTCCATTTTAGAGCTTCCCCATTGTTTCGTTATATCTCTTGTTAAACTTAACGTAAACCCGTTTAATACGCTCGTTTATCCTCTCGATCCTGCCTTTATCGCCTTGTACCTTGGCCCGTTTGAGCCACTTCCTTAACGACCGTAGGTCTTTTTCGCTCTTGCTTGCAAGAGGGATTAAAGACTTCTCGGCTCTTAGTGCCTTGGCTAATTTGTCATAGTTAGCAGTCCCCCTGTATACTTTCAGTCGTTCTTTAGCAACAAGCACGTCCTCTATATTTTCATAATAAACCCTTGAATCTGCCCATGCTGGTTTCTCACCAGCTACCCTTCGCACGAAAGGTATCTTGGGTATCCCGATTTCTTCACGAGAAACATTAATCGGCAAACTAAGCGTGTCCTTAACAAACCTGAAAGCTGACCCTCCAACGGTGTCCACAACCAAATCAAGGGTTTCAGGTGAGATATCAATCAGGCCTGGCTTTACCTTGTCCCCGCCGGTAATGCTGTTTAATTGGGATGCCACCCATTTTGAGGCTACCCCCGCAGACTTCCAGTACCTCTGTGAATCCGGATCTGGTGTTTTGTCAAACTTATTCCTTTCTGGCATCAGGTCGCCACCGAACCAGTTTTTGTTCTCTGCTACCTGGACAAAAGGGTCTGCCACTGTTGGGAGTAATGTTTGGAGTAACGTCCCGGAAGCTACAGGGTTAAAGGCATTAGCGAAAGTTGAGGCCAACCGTCCTGCCCCGGACAAATAGCTGTAATTCTCTTTAGTAAACGCCCTTGAAGCCTCTGTCCCCATATTCCAAAAGACATTATATCCCCAGGGAAGTGGTATTTTCACATATTTTCCTTCCGTTCCCGGTAGCATGATTATCATGTTCCGTTCCCGGATATAGTCATCTATCTTATTGAAATAATCCTCACCGTCCTCATCTTCGCCCCCCGCCAATGCGTTTAAAACCCCAACAGCAAACCCTACACCAACAATCCCGGCCATGGTTTTCCTTACACTTGAGGATTTAGTTCCCGCCCTTATTATTCTGTATGACCCCTGAATTCCTGCATTAGCGAAAAGATAGAACGAATTTATCACAGGCCCCGCAGCTCCTTTTTTGGTAAAATCTACGGTTAAATCGGAAGCTATTTGAGCCGCCCTTTCGTCTGTTTTGCCCTGGTCTACCGCTAACTTAAAGGCATGGAGCCGGATTCCGTTCTCAATAGAGGTATTTATATCTTCTATTAATTGCAACCAGTCTTTAACCCGTTCCCTAACCGGAGCTTCCCCGTTCATCATTTTAAGTTCATTTGTTATTTTCTTTCCCAGGCTATCAACAGAACCATGGACATCAGACCATCCTATTTTACCACCAGCCGCCTTAAATCGCTCGTAGTAGCTCTCAAGTTCCGTGCCTTTGGGTTTGCCCCTCTCTATGGCAAAGATCGCTCCCCATGCATCCTTGGCACCCTTCAGCATCCCCTTTCCTTTGACTCCCGTATCCTGGATGTTGATCCCTGCTGTCTGAATATCACGGGCAAAGTTAGAGATAATAAATTCAGGGGACCACGTAGTGTTGATTTTGGCGAGGAATCTGTTCAGTTTGGCGAAGGTGTTTACAACAGGTCCCGTCATGCCATCCTCTGCTTTTAGTGTCCTCATCATAAGCATGCCATCTTTATTGTCCCTCTGTACTGAAACGAGATATTGTTCCCCTTCTACCATCAATCGCATTTCATTTTTTTGAACATCATTCCAATCAGGGTACATCCTTAAATTACCAAGGGGGTCATACCGCTTAGACTTCTTGACAGGTTCAATGTTTATGACGTCTGATTCCGGGTTGGCCTCTATTAGACCCTTTAAGGCTCTTTGAGATCGCGCCTTCTCCGCTCTATTTATAGCCTTTTCGTAATTGGCTATTGAGTGAGCTACGATATTGATAACATTTCTTGTAGACCCACCCCGCACCTTAATCGGCCTGCCGGAAGGCCTCAACCCCTTCGTAGCCCCAAAAAGCCTATCGTCAAATCCCTCCCTGTAAAGAGGAACATAATGCTCATATTTGTTCAGGATAGCCGTATATTCTTCCTCCGCCAAAGCGCCTGAATTAAAGAGAAGGGCAAGCGATTTATCGTTTATTGAATCCAGCATTTTGCCAAGTTCTTCAATTTTCTTATTACCTTTATGCTGGGTTAAAATTTCGCTGGCTTCGCTGTCGGTCATGCCGGAAGGTTTCTCAGCGAAAGCTTTCCATTTTGTCAGGGTATTCCCCAGGCTTTCTTCTGTACCATACTGCTTGATGATATTGTTAAGGGCCATGTACCACTCATCCGGGCTTTTTAATTCTTTGATATCTTTCTTGATAGCTGAAACTTTTGCCTTCTCTTTGTTTGATTCCAGAATTTTGATAATCTTTTCAACCTGCAACTTAGCGTTTGAACGCCTAAGCGCCTCATTCGCTTCCTGAGCGTGAAGGGCATGCTTGTAAACCTCTAAATCTGGAACATTAACCTTGTACTCGGACATCCTTTCTATCAAAGGCTTTACTTCATCTGCCCATGCATTCTTGATCTTCGCAGCGGTTCGCTTGGGTCGTTGTGTCTCTTTCAGGAAAACATCTACATCATCCGTGACATTATCTAAGAGGTTTTGGACTGTGGTAATAGGCCTGTTTTTATCAACAATCCAGTACATCGTATCATTGAAATGCCGGGTTAACGTAGCCCGTGCGGTTCGCATAGGAGATTGTTCAAATTCTATAGCTTCCAGGGCAGATTCTTTCAGTTTTGGCTTTTTAATCTTTCCGGGAACATCTTCCTTTTTCGCCTCTTTTTCAACCTGATCCCTGATAGTTTTCAGTTGCCTTGCCGCCCACTGGTCTAAATCTTCAGCCGCAGGTTTGGCGGAAAACCGTGTATCAGGGTCAAACTCCGTTATAGGCTCTCCCGGTGTGGTCTGGCCGTGCCATGCTTCTTTCTGATATCGGATATCGGGAGTTGTTGCAGCCTTCGCCACATTTAGTCCCCTACCAGCCACGATCGCCTGTCGTGCCAGACTTTTCGCTTCCGTGATATTGATGTTCAGATTCGGCATCACCTGTCTGGCCCATTGCCGGATAATAGACACGAGGCGGCTCCATATTTGCTGTGGAAGAGTATCAGCTGCTATCTGCTTAGAAATCCATTCGTCTGCAGCCTCCTGGCGTCCCTGATGTGTTTTCGTGTCAATACGGTAATCATCCGCGAGGGCCTGGACACCTTCAGCCTCCTGTAACCATACCCTATCCAGTAAACTTTCGAGTCGAGACTTGCCAGTCTTGGGGTTCAAGACCGTACCCAACGCCTGCCTCAACCCATCATGGCCCAGAGTCTCTTCGAGCAGGGTCAACCTGACGTCCTTGGGGTTAAGCAGGTTTTCCCTAACAAGGTAAACAGTACGATTGCCCTGGCCGTCTGTAGTATACACGCCTCCAACTCGCAAAGTTGAAGGATCAGCATTTGATCTGTTCATTATTTCTTGCGGTATTTGATCGACCGAATCAACGACCTTGATATCGGCTATGTTTTTCCATTTGGCGGTGATAGCTTTTACTGTGAAATCGAGTGAGGCCCTGCTTATGCCCTGGCCAGATGGGACGGATTTACTCTTGGAAAAAAGAGACATGCCTTCGTAAAGAGCCGTTTTCTTTAGCTCTGGGGTTATGGTGAAGGACTTTTGCTCCTGCCCGTTTATTTCTGTAGACCCAACTTCGGCCCCATATTTCTTCCCGAACTTTTTGAGATATTGGGGTATCATTTTATCGTACAGCGCAAAGGCCCATTCTCCGCCTACTTTTAAGTCTAACCCTGAAAGAATCCTCCAATCGCGGTACGGCGAGTCCTCCATTTCTGACCCCTTGCCGTCTTTTATTTTTTGGGCGATCCCTTTGCCTACAAGTTTTTCGATCCTTTCTAAATCGATTTCTTCCTCACGCATAACTTCTTTCCCTTCTTTGTTATACGCGACAAGCTCATACTCCCCCTCAACATCAGGGTCATCTTTAATATCTGTTTTTTCGTATTCAATACGGTCAAGATGCTTACTCAAATCATAACGATCCGCAGTTTGCTGGCCAGTAACCCAACTGACCTTGTCAATCCCTTGTTCGGCTGCCATGCGGATGATGCGCTTTAGGACTACCTCTTGCCAGTTCTTTTTGAAAGGCATGTCGGGGACAGAAGTAACACCTGGCATATATTTAGACGCTTCGGCAGGGTTCATATTTAACAAATATGCCATAAACCCGTCTTTGTCGTAGGTTTTCCCGCCAATTGTATAAATGCAAGCCATTATGCAAACCTCAAATCTGTCTTATTCGGTCTGTGTCCTGAAAGCCAGTTATAAAGAGTTTTCATTTTAAACCCACAGGTATTGGCTGCTTCTGATACAGATTCGTAGACTTTACCTGTCTTAATATTGACAACCCTTTTTGCCATTGGAGTATCTTTTCCTCTCTTGCCATGCATAGGATTTAGCTTGCCAAGTTTTGTGATAGACTTCTTCTTTCTTGTTTCTGGTGTGTTATATTGTCCTGGAGCGCCTACCCCACCCTTGCATTCATTTGTCAGTAACCCATTTTCAAAACATTCCCGCCCATAAAATTCAACTATTTCATGTTCTTTTTTATAGGCATCTTTTTTATCGTTAAAAATAAAAGGAATTTCTACATTTACGCCGCCAGCTTCGTCTCGGATTTCAAACCATTTTGGTCTCCTAAGATTAAAATCAAACGCTCTTGTAAATTTCTTTAATCCAAGAGCCCTTCTTTTCTCGTGCCAACTACAGCACCCAACATAAAAAGGCAAATTGTTGTCTTTTCTACGGTGAATATAAATACAATATTTTTTCATTAACAAACCTCCTTTAAGACTCCTAATTTTGTCATATTCTTCACTATTGCCTTAAAGTTGTTAGTAACTGATTTTTCTATGTTTGTCAACTGTTTTCTGTGTTCAAGGGAGTGGTCACTCTGGATTTCTTCTACGAACAAAACCTTGTTGCCGTCAGCGTCCGTCCTTTCGTTTACCCGGACGTGGGCGAATACGTTTGGTTCGTCCCAATGGGAAGAAATAAACCCTGCTTCTTGTGGATTTTTTACAGCATCAGCGACAACCTGTTTCCCAGCCTCAACGGTTTGCACGGGTTTACCGAGAACCCCACCTTCTTCATAAACATAAAACCTGTTATCTTCTGTTACTATCCCGAAGACCCTATTGCCCACAACGGCCTTATGCTCCCCAGGAACTCTCTCTTTCCATTGCACGGGACCACTTTCGATCTTTTTTACTGGCAGCTTAAACAAAAGCTCACGGTAGTTTTCTTTTTCGCCTTCGAGTTGCCATTGGGAGAATTTGGTAGGGTCTAAATCAAGCCGTCCTTCAAATTCTAAAGCATCCTCTTTTCTTGACTCCTGTGCAAGTTGCGCCACCTTGTCCATAGGCACAGCGTTTTTGTCGTCCCCATATTCGCCACTCATGTCTATTTCTGTTGTGCTTCCGTCCTCAAACTCTATTTCATAAACAGTTGGATAGCCCCCACCCAAGGATTCAATAGAAACAATCTTTATTTCTTTGGCCTCGCCCTTCTCAACCTCCTCAACAACAACCTGATTTTCTTTAAGCAGTTTAACAAGCTCGTCTTTAGTAACAACCTTCTTGCCCTCAAGCATTCCCTCAACGTCCATCCAGTCCAACTCAGCAGCCTTAATGCCCGGCTGTTTTCTAAGCCAGTTCATCACTGCGGAGGCTTGCATTTTGGCAGGCATTTTGTCTTGTACGGTTTTAATTACTTGGGAATAGAAGCGGTCTGCACCTTCAGCCATGGGCTTGGCGGATGGGATGGGAGTTTTCTGGGCGGAGAATAGGGTTTGGTCGGAGGCCGCCACATCGAAGGCCCGCTCTTCCGTTGATGGCGGCTTGAACCCACCCAAGAGGCCTTCGTCAGCGTAAGACCTGCTTGGCGTAAGGATATCCGTAAGGGCCAATTCACTGAGCGCAGGGAAAACGTCTTTCAGGTATTTCAGCTTGCCTTGCGATAAGTCTTTGGGGGAATTAAAAACTACAGCAGAAGCGTTTAAACGTTCGGCGGCTTGTATAACGGAGGTTGTTGTTTCTTTTTGTGGTAGCCCTGACGTGAAAGGTAAAAAGCCCAAGACATTATTTTTCCTATCCAGGAAGATAAACCCTTCCTTATCTCCATAGGTTTTCGCTGCTACCCTGGCATCAGTAGAACTCTTAAGTGCAGGGCCTTTCGGCTTCACAATAAGCTCACCTTCTTTGACTGGCATTACTTGTTTTTTGACAGTCGGACGTATCCTTTTTTCATCCAGGTTGCTCCCTGTCTCAGTGAACTCCATGTAGGAAGTCCCACCAATAACAAGAGATTTGAGCTTGATACCCTTCAATTTAAGGATATTGCTCAAACCCCTTGCGGCCTTCAAATCCTCTTGGGATGGAATTACTTCACCGGAAGGATGGTTATGCGCGAAATATACAGTGTGAGCGCCTTTGATGTTTAAAACTCGCCCGGCCCCTATTACAGTCGGGATAATGGATTGGGCTACACCGCCCTTTGCCAACCTATGGATTTCAAGGGCATTTCCGTCCTTATCAACGGTTATTGTGTAGGCGTTTTCTTGGCGGGCTTTTCGGATTGGAGCGAGTAAGGATGCTGCGTCGTCCACGTTCCCGACCATGAACCCGGAGGCTCGCAGCTTCCCGGTTGTAGCCATTCGGGTTCTTGTGGCAGGCAGTAGGGTTTCGGCTTTGGCTTTTGGGAGTGGTTTAAATTCGATGTCTTTGGTTGCTTCTGCTTGGTCGAATAAATCATAGGTTTCACCTTTCCCTGGAAACAACTGTTTTTGTGTCCCAGATGTGGGTGGCGTTATCCCTTCCTTTGGAAACACGGCAGGCTTCTTAGTTTTCTCAGGTCTCTTTACGATCCCCTCTTTTTCGAGTTTTGCGGCTTTCTCGTGTTTTGTGCCTTCTTCAGGTGTAAGCTCAAATTCAGGTTTTGTTTGTGTGCCAAAAAGACCGAGTTGTCTTTCTTCTACAAAATTGGCAGGATCAAAAGAGGTAAGATCTTCGTATTCTTCTGGGGAAAGGGCTTCAAGCTCAGCTATTTCTTCGTCGGTGAGGTTCTCGCTTCTTTCAATCTCGATAGCAACCTCTCTCTCAACCTCCTCTTTAAGATCGGTTTGAGCAGCCTCTTCATCTCGTCTAAATTCTTCTGATTGCTCATAGTTTTCTCCATACTGAGATTTTAAATGCTCCTCGTACTCCTCTAATTCCTCATAGTGTTTTTTGATATCTTCGTCAAGCTTTTCTTCTATGGAAGTCGGTTTTGTTGGGTTGGTTGCCAGGGCGTCCAAGACGTCTTCCGCTGTGCTGATGACACCCTTCCATTCCCCCGACTCCTCAATTTGGGCAAGCAGCTCGTCCATCATTAGGCCCTTCGAGCTTTTCACACCCGGTTGCCACCTTGCACCTGCGCTGATGTCTGCGATTTCGCCCCTGTATCCTTCGTCGTTCTGGTTTATTCCGCCCAATGCCTTTACGTAAGAGCGGAAGGTCTTGGCCTGGCCTGTTTTGATTGGCGGGCGGGGTCTCCATGTTTTGGTGGGGACTTCTTTTCTTCCGGCCGATTTCTCTTTAAACTTCCGCCCTAATTTCTTCTCTACAGCCTCAACAGTACTGTCCCACTCAGTATTAAGGTCAGTTATGGCATCCAGGACGACCTTCCTGTTGGCCTCTTCTTCCGTGTAGCCAGACTTGATCAATTCCCTGGACCGGCTTTTCATTATTTTTCCTTCAGCTTGCTCAATCCCCGCTGAATCGAGGCATTTTGCTAAAGATGCCATGATAACCTCAGTTTAAAAATTCGCTGCAAACGATAGCCTTAATAAAATCGACCAGATCTTGGTCGTCATCGACAGGGAACCTTGAAATATACCTGGCTATGCCGCCCCTGCTGCTGCCACCAGTCGTTGGTGTAGCCACTGCTGGGGAAGGCACAACTCCCGGCAATCCAAAAAGCGGAACACCATGCAATGGATACGCCCGGATCGGTAATGCACAGAACTTTTGGTATTCCATTGATTCAACTTACGTCCAGTACAGTTAATGATCTGTTTCCATTTTCATCAACGGTTAAAGCTATCCTGCTTTTATCGCCCGCTTGATTCTTAAAAACGACCTCAGTTGTTCCGCCACCTGTGGTTTCACCTGCGATAAAAGCCAGTGTCAACATTTCAACCTGCTTAAGGGTTAGTGTCCCTTCAATTACCATGTCTCCAATTTCGCTTACCGTAGGGATACCTGATACATCCGCCTTGCTTGCATTTCTGCTTACCGTATCTGTAACAACCTCCTCGCCGTCAAGAGTCGCTTTTATATCATCACCAGCGAAGTTCATTTTGTCTGTTTGGGCTTGCACAGCATCTATCTTAGTATCGTCCTCAAGCGTTCCGATAGCATACCGTTCATCCCCTGTTAAAATTACGCTATCAGCAAGCATCAAATAGTTTTTTGAGCTATCGTGTCCTGCAAAGTCATATTTATAAAAACCCTGCCCAACCTCAGACATTGCTCCGTCATTAATGTCAACCGAGTCATCGAAAATATCAATGATATCAACAGTCGGTGATAACCCTATTTTTGGTAGGCCGTTTTCAGAGAAGTAAGCGGTGACAATCATTTTTCTTTACCACCTTGCTTTTTTCCTTGCCCTTGCTCTTTCTGGATAACCGCCTGAATCTCATTAATCAAACTTACAACATTCTGGTATGGTTGCAATGCCAGATAATTCAGGATGCCCACAAGCAGGGATTCTGGTATGGAAAATATTCTTTCTTCGCTCATTTTATTTTCTCCGGGATATCAATTATCGTTATAACGATATCAGGGCTGGTGTTGATATCTATCATTAAATCTACGATATCGTTCGCTTCCGTTTTAAAGCTCTCCATCATGCCCACGGCGCTTGCATGACGGAGCCTTAAGTCTTCGATCGTGAATGATTCCACCTGATCTGGAATTGGTTTAGTCATCTCAACCCGTCCGTCTCCCAATAGCTCATATGTTGCCATTTTAATCTGTCCTTTATTTTGCAGCAAAGACTCTGATATATCCTTGGTTTCCACCTATATTAACCTCTATCCAATCTTGTTCTGTTGCGCCTGTCGAACCCGAGTCTACAATACCAAGGTCCTCCGTTGCCAGACTGATATCTAACGGATCTGAGGGAACTTTATTTAGTCCAATATCAGCGTTGATTATTAAATCTTGATCAGCAACCGCCGCAGCAAAAACACCATATATTAACGCCTTCGTTCTGGCATCCGCCTCGCTTGCTCTTTGAGCATTATCAATAAATAGCTTATCCGAACCGGTTTCATAGTAGCCCGCCTTATGCCCTAAAAATACATTTCTATCTCCAGCAATATTGTAACCTGACATATACCCAATCGCGACATTATCATCTGAGCCTGTTACAATAACCCTACCAGAATAACCGCCTATCAGTGTGTTTCGGTTTAATATTGGTGCACCTGAAGATTTCCCCGCCTCTCTTCCAATCGCAACATTAGCCGCTCCTGAGCCTGATCCATACCTTAAGGCACTATACCCAATTCCGATATTCCCACTTCCCGTCGTTGCACCACCAATTGAATAATATCCGATTGCAAGATTATAAGTGCCTGATGTAATCCCACGGCCTCCATAATTTCCTAATGCAACATTGCTGGCTCCTGTTGTAATAAACAATGAATTATTCCCAATCGCAAGGTTGTTACTTCCTGTGATATTAGTAAAAAGAGCCTGGGAACCAATAGCTAAATTATTACTACCTGTTTCTATGTTTATTCCTGCCCAATAGCCGACCCCAACATTAAAGTCTCCAGTTGTAACGCTATAAAGAGCCGTGTACCCTATCCCTGTATTAAACTGTCCATCGGTGAGGTTTCCTAAAGCCAGTGCTCCAACTCCTGTATTTCTAAAAGACGTAGCAGTTGCATTTAAACCAGTCTTTGTGCCTACCCATGTGTTCTCTCTTCCAACGTCAGTGACACCAAGGCTAACGCCTCTTAATCCATTTATATTTATATCACCAAGGACATTTACATTGTCATTAAGAGTATTAATAGTAATTGCATTAATTATCCCGCCTTCGACTTTATCTCCACTGATTTGATTGTTCGCCAAAGTAAGCGTGCCAGCAGAAACATTCAAGCCCTGGCCTGCACCGATAGTTATGACATTTGCATCGCTGATAACTATCCCGCTGCCCTGGATTTTCTTGCCGGTAACTCCATCATAGCGAGGGATAGTATTGTCAACCGATGAAGCCGGGCCTTGTATTCCTCGCAATATTTGTGTGGCTAATGACTGCATTTAATATCCTTATCTTTGGTTGTATAGTGCAATTACCTGACCCTTTTAGCTGTGATAATTTTTTCACCATACCCCTCTTTAATCACAAACTCCCATTCCTTGGCTGGTTCAGGGATTACTACTTCTGGTACCACAACATCAGGTGGCCTTGCATTAATCGACCCGATGGCCTGCATTAAGACTTTCACGCCCGCAGCGTAAGTCTCGGTAGCATGTAAAACAGTTCTTGCAAGATTCTCGTTAGCTTTGGCTAATTTTTCATCGGGAGATAGTGCCGATTTCCCTGATTTCGGTTTGGTTGGAAGTAGATTTTTGCCGGATGCATCTTTTATTTTTCCTACACGCCGTAACTTAGCCACTTTCTTCTCGGATAGTACCCTGGTGCTCATTTTAGACACTCCAATATGCTAAGGTAACTTTCCATGGACTTGCTATTATCTTCGAGTACATCTTTGGCCGTGTCTTCAATTATAACGACTTCACCTGTCGATTCCCTTATGGCCTTGCTTTTCACCGTAACCGTCTCTGTGGGTAAGCTGGTGACGTCTATGCTTGCACGGGTAGCTTGGGGTATCGGCTGAGGCTTGGGGGCCACTACAGGCTTTTCCTGCTCTATTTGGACGGGCTTCTTGGGCGCAACCTCGACCTTGGCCGTAATCTCTGGTTTGGCCTTCGCAACAGGTTCTTTCTCAATTTTTTCAGTAGGAGCTTTTTCCTCACCAACAGCGTCTTGCAGCTCATCAAAAGTATAAGCTTTTTCGTGCCCATCAATCAAGTAGGTTATTTCGTTTAGAGGGACTTCCGGGTCAATGGTAACTTCTTTTGTATGGGCATCGACTTTTTCCACAATATACTTTTCAGGGATGACCATAGCCATGTTGTGTTTGTTATACGCCCCATAAGCAGCGAAGGCATCATCATCCTTCCCCGTGATAGGCTGTGCATGGGCTTCCCCGTATTCTTCGCTCACGGGCAATTTGCCTGTCTTCAATGAGGTCTTAATTTCATCGACTGTCCCGAACCTTACCGCTCCCGTATACACTCCTGTTTGGATTCCATCGATTATCTGGCCTTTCAACTTCCTTTTCTCTGCTTTCACCTCCGCCTGCGTTGCTTTGGGAGACTCGATTATTTCCTTGATGGACTCCTCTTCTGTTGGCGCAGGGGCTTCCGTTGCCCTAAGTTCCGGTGTAACCTCTGGTGGGGCTTGTGGCTCGACTTTTGTTCCAATTAATTCCTGGTATGCCCTTTCTTCTTCTGGCGTAACAATTCCAGCCTCATATTTTCCGGCCTCAACGGCTTCCTCGTAGGTGTCGTGTTGCGTGTCACCATTCGGGACGCCCTTTTTGTCTATCATGGAGACTTGCCATTTACCGGGTTTCTTTGGCGACGGGGATACAACGACATCAACATTTTTACCCTTGAAGATTTTTGGCTCTTCCTGCTTTCCCGTTTCAGGTGCTGGCCCTCCAGCCTGCGTTGCCTTGTCGGATAAAGCATCATCTTTAACGCCTCGTTTTTCTGCTGCTTGCAAGGCAGGTGGTTGTTCTGGCTGTGGGGCTTCTATGCCTTTCAGTATATCCTCAGTCCCTTGCGCCTCGCCCGTCTCGCTCGCTTCTACCGCTTCCCTGAAAAGCTGCCCTCGTACAGCTTCGTCTAATGCTTCCTGTGTTTTGCCTTTAGACCCCAACTCCCTGCTTTTTTTCAAGCTTTCCTCCCGAAAGCGTTTAAGCTCCGTGATTTGTTCGGGGGTTGCAGTTTTGCCAAATTCAAGGGCTTGATCTGTGTTCTCAAATTCAGGGATGGTGACGGGCGTAGATTCCTGCGGTTTTACTTCAGTCTCAGCATAACCAGCTTGCGATGTCTCGTCTTCAAGCCTACTGTCTATACTTTCTGCCTGCAAGCTTTCGTCATCAAGAAGTTTGTCTTCTATGCTACGGATAACCTCCGATTGTATCTGCTCCGGTGTTTTTTCGACTCTCGGAGTAACCGTATCGCTAATCTTGTTACCTAAGAGGATTACGGTTATCTCGTTTGTAAGATCCGGCCATTGTGTTTTGAGGGTTTCCAGTTCGGCGGTATCTATTACCCCTTGTTTATGCCCGAGCCGGATCATGGACACCGCTGATTCTTTTGTGAAGGGCTTCCCTTCTGGGTCAACACCTGTTTTCAGTCCGCTATCAAGAATCTCCTTGAACCGGGCCTTAACTTCACCCTCGACATCCGCATTTCGTTGCTCTATGGAATTTTCCAGTTTTTCATCGGTGGGGGTGATATCAGAGGTCGGGATGCTTTCTTTATTCGCTATCGCTTTAAGTGAGTTCTTCTGCCAGGACGCAGCCATAACAGGGTCAACTTCCTTAAGCGTATCGTAGACGGCCTTCGCAACCGCCCGTCTTTGCTTAGGGTCAGCGTTCCCATCTTCGAGCGTGTTGATAGCCTTCTTACGGTTAAGCTTAATCGCACCACCGCTTATCCCAACAAAAATCAAGGAAGCTACGAAAGCAGGGCCAAAAGCCTCTGATACGCCGTCCATGAAAGTTTGCTGCGTTAAACCAAGCGCCCTTCTCTCTTCTGTTTGGAAGCCGGCAGTTAGTAATTCCGTACCTGTCTCAATAGCAGTAGCCCCAGCCCCTCGCTTTAACGCCTGCTTCCACCCTGTCTTAAATAAGGCTTTAATTCCCCCCTGCAAAGCTTCTTTCGCAATGGGGCTTACTAACTTCGTGGCGCCAAGGGTATATAGGCTCAAGAGATCCCCTGCCAGCTCAAAACCACCTTCATAGACCCCGTTCCGAATAGCTGGCTCTATTGCTTTATCAAGGGGAATGCCAGCTTGCTTGGCTTCTTCAAGGCTGGAATCGAACTCCGCAATACCGAAGGTTGTACCCGCGCCAAGGCCGAACCCGACCACGGCCCCCACAGGGCCACCCAAGAAAAATCCAGCAGCAGCCGTAGGTAACCCTGCTGCTAACGAAGTGGTAACAGCCCTCACGCCCTCATGTGTCCACCTTGAAAGACCAGTTCTTTCCTTATCAAGCCCTTTGCGTTCCTTGTATTCTTCAGCTTTTCGTATAATCTCCCCGCCAGCGCCAATTTCGCCGTCCCCGTAACCGCCCGCAGCTTCACCACCAGGCATTGCCCTGATCCATCGGCCATACATCTCGCCAAGATCAACAAGGCCACCATGAATATCAGCAGCGAAACCGCCCCCTGATGATGGTGCAGGTTGATATGTCCTGCCTTCTCTTCTGGCTATTTCCCTTTCAATATCTTCGAGCAAATACCCTCCAGAAGCTGGTTTATCCGCCCCGAGTTCGTCCTGGGGAGGCGTTTCCGCAGGCGCTACGCCCTCTTCCCTCCTGGCGGCCCCGGCACCTATATCTTTGATGGAATAAGCCTCAGTGGGTTCTTGGGCGTCTGCTTCTTCCATCTCCAGGCCACGGGCCACAAGGGGTTCGCTCCTACCAAGAAGCGATTCGTTTTCCCGCCTTTTAATTTCTGCGTCTATGTCAGCTAAGGTGTATGGCATTCAAGTTACCTTGTATAATCTGTTAGCATGCCGCTTACCGGATTCGCGTAATGGCCCCACGAAAGACCTTTTTTTACACCTGATGCTGTGAAGCCTGTCCTTAGTGCGAGCAATTCTTCCATGCTTTTCCCTGTTAAACCTTCTTTATCTTTCTTATACTTTTTTGTGGCCTTCTTGTAATAAGCTTCCTGCTCTCCCTGTGGCAATGCCTCCGCGTCCATCCGTATCTGCTTAATTTCTGCCGGGGTTTCCCACACTTCCTCCCCACTGTCCAATTGCCGTTTCTTTTTGAACGGGTTTTCCCATGCATCAAGCTGTTTTGCTATCCTCGTACCTTCTCTTTCCCTAGCAAATTCCCCTTCCTTAAAAGCGAGGGTTTTGGCTGTCGCAGCACCGGGGGTAAGGCCCTTCTCGATTCTGGTCCGCTCTATACCCTTTGGGCCAAACCTTAGCTCCGTCTCACGATTCATAACGCCTGCCATGAGGTTTTGCCGTGCCATGTCAACCGCACCCTTTATACCGGCTACATGCCTCTTTCCTGCGACTTCCGTATCCGCAATTTGCTTTTGCACGGCAACCCCCAGCCGCTTCCGTGCCATCGCACCGGCAGTCTCCGTATCCGCGACTCGCCCTCTGCCACCGATTTCCATGCCAACGACTCTTTCCTTCCCCTTGATATCCATCGCGGCCAGATCTTTCTCGTGAGCCATACGTTCAGCTCTAATCTTCGAGGCCGGTTCTCCGCCTGTACGCCTGTTGTATATGGATCGGCCACCCCTCCTGGTTTGTCCTGTAATATTTCTCACTCCAAAACTTACCATGATAATTACTCCTTACGTTCCTGTGTACTCATAATTGTGTCTTTCAGTTCCAGTTTGTCCAGCGGAAATAGCGGTAGTAGCCCCAATACTCTCCGATTTACTATTACTCACACTTGACCCAAGACTTGCACTTGCGCTGACACCACTTAACGCGCTTGCTGCGATTTGCGAAGTGATAAGAGCTAGAGTTTTAAGACCTTCTGTGTCTATGCTCAGGCTACTCAAGTATGTCTGAAGAATTAACTCAGCCTCCTTGATAGATAACTGGGTCTGGTTATTTGCCTGCTCAATCCTGCCCTGATATTCTTTTATCTCAGCATCCAACAAAACCGCCGCTGCCTTAGAATCAGCCTCATACCCCTGAACTTTAAACCCATAGACCTTGCCGATTAGCTCAACGATTCCAAGTTCCTTAATCACGTCCTGGCTGTATTTTTCAATATCAGCTTTGTATACTTCCACAATCGAAGTATTCATAGCCGCCTGAGCGTTGACAGTTGCTTCAGCAGCCATAGCACTGGCTTTCACCGCCTCAATCCTATTGAGAAAACCAACCATCTTGGCGTTGTACGTGTTAAGAATCACGTCAACGGCTGCTTTCGCTTTCTCAAGAGCCCTGTCCGCTATCTGATTCGCTTGCTCTTTATCCTGGCCTTCAAGACCAAGGCTTGTTGTTAGAGCAAATTGCGTGTTGTTTTGAGCCAACCTTGCTTGCTCAATTGTAATCTCATAATTTACTTGCTCGTCGGCCCGTGTTATTTCTTGTAAAGCTTCAGTTAATCGACCACCAAGTGTATCAGGTGGAATATCCCAACCCCTTGAAGAGAAATACTCTTCGGCTTCCTCATAGATCCTTTCGTTAGATAGTTCAGTCCTGGCTCTGGCCCTGGCAAAAAGAGCAGCCTCTACATCAGCACCAAGTCCTGTGCCACCATTAGCAATATAATCAAGTAACAATGTCTTAAGAGCATCAGCGATATCAGACGCGTATGGCACTTCAACATAATCCAGCACCTGGGATTCAAGCTCACCAACATTATCAGCTGGCATGTCTATGATATCAGGAACCGATATCTGTGTTAATGCTTGGAGTAATTTAGGGGAAGTTATATCTGCAGGTGTGAGTTGCTCATCTGTAGGTGGCTCAGGACGTAACGTTTCCAGTGGTGTGGTTAAGTTTATCTTTTGGTAATCATAAGTAATGTTTGTTTCCGGCATGTTGGCTTGTACGCCAGTAAGGACAGCCCACAACTCACTCAAATATGTGTTAGCATTCTCCAGGGCTTCGGCTGCTCTTTCATTTGAGGCGATAAACTGATCATTCGCAAGCTGTACTGCGGAAGATGAAATATCCCCTTCTCTTGGAAAAAGGGTCTGAGTTACATTGGGCACGTTGACAATATTCATGACATATCCTCCATCAATCCGGGATCTCTAATTCATTATCAGAATAGAAAAACCTTATCTCGATATCTATTTGATTATTAATTCCTTGTTCATTCATAGGATCAATACGTTCATAATACTCATCAACAAGACCTGTAAGCGCATCAGTTAATCCTTCATGCACTACAGCGGCATTAAAAGGCCCCTCCTCTTCTGCGTCAACAGCTCTATGAGTTCCTGCTATAAGATGCGTATGTCTTGTTTTGTTGCTTGGAACCCCGTCCCAAAGAAGCTGCTGAAGATATTCGGATTCCCCTACACCTTCAACTGGGGGGTAGGCGATAGTTGAATAATTGTAGAAATAATACTGTAAAATAATATCGTTTTTACCCTCTTGCCCCTCGACTTCCTCTTCATCTGTAGCCCAAACACCGCCTATTGTTGACGATCCTTGAAACACATCAGTTCTGGCAGTAGAATAGTAGGCCTTATACTGACCTTCCCACCCCCAACCCTCAGTCCACCCTAATTCCACTCCGCCGGGAAGCGAAGCTATAGGTGTTATTACTCCAGAATTGAGCCTGCCGTACGACCATGATTTTGAACTGGCATATGGCCCACTGCCACTGTAATAACTACCTGATGATTCTTCAGTTTCGTTACCCCTAAAAGCACTTCTCCATCCAACAGGAGATTTGATTTCAAGTGATCTCCCTGTAAACATATTGCCAGCTTCAGTTTCCAACCCAGATTCAAAATCCTGGCTGATCATACCTACCAGTCCATATCTGTTCCCGGTTAGAATCTGATCATCAATAGACCATTGGTGTGCCGTCAACTCCTCTCCTTCAACACCTCTCAAACTTAACGCAACGACGGTACTTTCCTCAGTATGAATCGCTATTTGGTAAGAAGTCCAATAATCAGGAAACTGAGGAGATCCATATATATATGTTGTAACAGAATCGGTAAAAGTATCGTCAGAGATTGTCCTTATGGGCTCAGTACCCTCATTAACATTAAAGCCCCATACCCTTCCACCTCCAACACCTTCACCGAAACAAATTGCTGCCTTAAATAAACGTCCAGCCCTCATAGGGACACCAGGTTGCCAATCAAAAAGATCTTCGTATCCTTCTTCATCAACAGCCCCAAGAGGTTTAACAGAAAAAGATTTTGCTCCCGCGCCTATAATTTCGATCCCACATTCTTTTATCTCTTCTGCATCTCCAGGTCCCCATAAAAGCTTTTCGTTATGTGCATCCCATAATAGATATAGATTAGGTCCAAAATGTCGGCCATGATAAGGATAGAAATATTTCCTGACTCTTGCGCGGTCCCAACGCCCTGCATATTCTCCTACAGCGATTATTGTATACAGGACTTTTCTTTCTTCTTTTTCAACTTCAACAGACTCAATCAGAACAGATGTCACAGGTTGTGGGATAAATATCTCACAAACATCCTGGAACGCCCCTATTGGCGTCCTGAAACTCCAAAGCCTGACCTCTCTTCCCGTAGCCTGGTCAACCAACCGGCGGCTTAATTGGCCTAATTGGTTAAAATTCATATCCCTATGAAGGACATCAAGCTGTACGGACCCAAATCTTAACCAATGTGCTTGTTCATCCACCGGCCCGTTATATTTAAAACTTGGAGGGAATATCATTATCGTGCCCCTGGGGGCCTCTTTCCCAAAACAACCAGCGCCATATCAATCGAATCGACAGCGAAGTCACACCCGTTGATATTCGATACTTTATGCTTTATGTAACGGCCCCTTTGCGTCCTTGTTCCTGGCAATCTGCTTCCATGTTGCTTATCGCTTGCCTTAATGGGTGTTAGCGTATAGCTTTCAGTTCTCCCATCATCAAAAGCAACCTCAAATAACAGGTTCCCGTTCGTCTCGTATCCGACATACCAGCGCCGGATTCTCTTTTGGTTGGGAATCCCAAGATCACTGGTTGGTAGCTCGAAGAAAGCATCAATGTTCGTGCCGGGGCTGCCTGCGTTGATATATTGGTCCGTGTCCGCAGTGTTCAGAGTGAAAACCCCGTCCTCATTCGCGCCTAAACAGGTGCCACCAAAATGACAAAGGCTTGCAAAATTAAACCCTTCCCTTTGGGTTACAGCTACATTATTCAGATTAACAACGGCACCTAAACGGTCATTAGCCATGGTTAGCCCTCACACCCTGTCCGGTCAGGATCATATCGTAATACGTAATCAGTGAATCGGTTACCCATAGACCCTTCGATTTCAAGTAAACCCATGGGAGCAACGAGAGATATATCCCCGCTCAAATCATCATACCCTATAATTTCTATTGTGGCTATGGGGGCAGTGAGACCAATTTGAGCAAAAGCGCCGGCATATCCTGTGGCCCCGACAACAGCCATAGGAGCCGCAAGAAGAATATCCGCCAAAATCCCAACCGTTGCTTCTATCGACACGGAAGCCATTGGCGCTATCATGGATAGCACAGCGAATTTAGAAACGGTTGCCTCTGCCTCGGTAGCTGGCATGGGGGGCGAAAGAATTACCCGGCCCCCGCCATAAGCGACTACTGACGGCATCGGCGGAGTCAAGATAATGCGCCCTATATCAGAGTACGTTGCCGCTATTGCAGTCGTTGGCGCTGGCGCTGTTAGCCCTACCGTAGCTCCACAATGTGTTGTGGCTGACGGCATAGGAGCTATCAGCTCGATATCACCTTCGGGGACAGTTGAATCTTGTAGAATTACATGATCTGCTCTTTGCCCCTGAACCGCATCATCTACATAGGGAATAGCTGGGTCGGTAATCTCGATTATAGGGAGAGGAGCAGTTAAGGCTACATTCCCGCCACAATGAAAGGTAGTAGTAGGCGCTGGTGCGGTCAAGGACATGGTCGCACCACAATAGAAAGCTGCGACAGGTGATGGAGCAATTAGAGTAACTACTGCTGTTAAATCTGGGGGTTCCCAATCCCATGCCTCATAACCAGACGGAATATCATAAACAAGGAGATCGCTACTGAATAGGCAACTTTGAACATCGTTTAATACGAATATGGATGCCATAGGGAAAACATTCCCCGATATACCACTGAAGGCTTCCCCTGTACCTGCAACAGGATCACCTATCCATACCCCTTCCTTTCTAAACCAAAGTTTCTTTAAGACCCCATCATAAGCTACCCCAATATTACCTGTTAGCCATGCCCCCCCATATGCACCTTGATTGCCACTATGGAATAGATAACCAGCGCTATTCCAACCCCACCCATTGGCGTCACTCCCCAAATAACTACTTACCGGAGCAGCAGATGTCGCGATGCCAATTACCTGCTCATTCGCAGCAACGTCAACTTGAATTTCAAAATAACATTTACCAGCGCCCTGTGAATCAGTAGCCCTAACACTACAATTAACCCAACCTGTTGCAGTCTTGGTAGCGGTCTTGTCCCCGTTAGACAGGGATATATCTGTCCCTTTATCAGCAGGATTCCAAGTAACTGTCATCTTAAGTCGGTTGCTCCGAAGTTATGTCCCATGAGGGAATTGTAGTATATTTCCCTGCCACGAGAGTTTTCGCTCCACAAGAAGTCACGTAAGCGATAGAATTGGTCGTGAGCAATGCGATATACGCAGAACTCCCACTGACATCTACCAGAACATTATCCTGATTGTTCACGGCAAGAACCCTTTCACCTGCAATATCCCCGTCAATCGGCCCGACAAAATCCCCTGCGTCGATAGCTATATCAGCTAATGCGTAAGTCGCACTGGCTTCCTCGTAAGTAGTCGGATACGAAGAACAAACAACCATTTCAATAGCATTTGTCTTGTACCAATTCAGGCAAGCGTCCAGGGCGTTAGGATTACTATACTTAGCCATAATTAGCCCTACCTTTTAAGCTGATGGTTGCGTAAAGATGCAGGTATCTACTGTGATCGGCGCTCCGGTCACAACATTAACGTTACTCAGCATAAACTGAGTATTCGCTGTACTGATATCCATATCAAACCGCACAGCATTAGTGCTTGCGCCTTTGGTCATCTGAGTATCGTAATACCTTGCCCAACCAGCAGTCCCATCCGCAGTGGCAGTACCCTTCCAGGTGTCAGCGTTTTTGCTCAACACACCGCTTATCACCTGCCTCCACCGTAAACCATTAGTGGTCGATCCAGGAGTAAACGTGGCGCCGTCTTTGCTTATGATACACAATAGTGATCCTGTTTGAGCAAGGTCAGCGGTTGCTGGTTGTGTGCCATCGTAAATCTCACACACCCCATAATCAAACAGTTCCTTCCAACTACCCCCATTATCCCCCGTAATAATAGAAGCCGCCTCAAAGGCTTTACTGGACGGCACAGTCCCGGTAATGAATGTAAGCGTCCCAGCCAAAACCCCAGTAAGAGTAATGGCAGACGTAAGATCACTGGATGGGCTGGCAAACCCGGCAACCGTGTAAGCATCACCCACCTTGAACCCCGCAGTAATAAACCGAGAGCTTGCATCTGTAATAGTATCAGGACTTGCCCCACCGTCGACATAAGCGAGGTCAGTTCCCATTAAGGAAGCATTTCCTAAAATCGAATTTATAAGTCCGGTTGAGAGTCTTAAGGCCATAACTAATCTCCTTGTTTAAGGGTTAACGTGGTATTCAACAGGTTTTGGGTAAAGATCGCACCCGCCTGTATAATGGATATAAGTCGGATCTCCCCTGCTGTACGCAAAGTCAACCCATGTACGCTTTACATGCAACTGGATATCCTCGAATTGTGGACCCTTTCTTTTCCCAAACTCGCTGAAATAAGGCGCCATGTCTTTTTCAAAGCGCTTTTGTTCTGGGGTCACGATATTCTCCCAATTATCGCTTCGGCCAAATTTCCGTTCATACTCCGTGCATCCTCGTTTCAAAATAACAGTGATATCTGGAGAGATAGATTCATCTACCATCTGACGGACCTCTGCCCATCTTTCCCTCCCCTCCTCAAGAGAATTATTGTAGAAATATCCACCATAATTTCTGTTAACATAATCCCTAATCTCAACACCACATTTTGAATATCGTTGTAATAGTTTTTGCACTTCCAACAATGCAAACAACTGAGGCAAGGATTCCGGCACCACGACCACTTTCCAACAATTTAAACATGGTGAAGGCAAGATCCCCAGAAGATTAAACCATATTTTATGCCAAACTCGACAGTTGATCTCAGGGTTTCGTTTTACATGAACCCATGGAGATTCCACCATGGCAGACTCCGGTAAAACAGTCTTTATCTTGTGTGTATCAGGGCATAAATAATAATCTCCGGATTGGAAGGCTGGTCTTAACCTACCAAGCGTATCTTCTTCCATGACGCGAGTATAAAAATCTCTATCAGGTGTCAGCCCAAAATTTTTGCTTGCTGCAACTTGCAAAGAAGCAGAAGCTAATTCCTTAAACCCTTCTATAGCCAAATTCAAACCTCCTAAATATGATTGAAAAACTAACCCTGCTTTTTTAACATTTAATTGCGTCTGATTGTACTTGCTCAATATCTTTGCACATGCCTCGATATTCATTAAGGCTCCAGGCAAACAATATATTTACCATCTTTGTAAATAGCAGACCCATACCTTGCAGATGGTAACGACAGTTTTTTCTCTGTCAGGTTGATAAAAAGGCCTTCGGGACCGCCCATACAGATCCCCTCGCTTGAAGTCCACATGGCGACGGGGGACGAAGCGATTTTCCCTCCTGCTACCCGAGACCCCGGCACAATGACATCAGTTCCCTCAATAACCCCATAATCGGCAACGCTGATCCGCCTTAAATCTGCCCCGCCGGCACCTGACAAGAACAAAGTTTCTTTTGTGGTGCCAACATAGATGCCGTCATTTATAGCCCTGAGCATCGTCACATCGTTTGCAAACCTAAACCCATCAGAGGCCAGGTTGTACCAGGAATGCGCATTTCTGGCTGAATACTTAACTCTTGATTGTATAACGATATATACCCTGCTGTTGTAGATTTCTAAGATCGTACCGACAGGTGGATCGCTGAAGGTTTTCGTGGTAGGTGGGCCAACATAAGCTCCGGCTACCCAGGGATGACTTACCCTGTCTTGCACGTAGCCTTTTTCAGTACCATTGGCGTAATAAACCTTATCTTCAACCTGCAAGTACCGCATTCTATGGGCAGGCGTTACGTTCCGTATCGGGGTTGAGCTAAAATCATATTCTATAACGGAAAGAGCATCACCTGTAACGCCCAGGGCATATTCCCTACAATCAAACAAGCTGTGCCAGTTACCGGTAAGCACGCGGGTTGACCCTTTGCGCCTGCTCGGCCTACCGGTATCATCAATATCGACATTAATAGCAGCGGCAAAATCCGAGATACCAGTTTTCGAGTCGAACCGTAATCTGGTAGGATCAACCTTCGTATTGATCCCTGTTGATCCCGTGAATATGGTGATTGGGTTTGGCATGTCGTTTTAATTACCAGGGTGCAGGCATTGAGAGAAAAATAAACATTCTTCCGCAATATCAATCGCGGAGGCAGTGTCATCGGCCACGATTCTTAAGGGGTCATATTTCACATAGCCCCTATGCCATGGAGCAAAAGTTGACATCCCCCCAGATACCACGATAACTTGCTCCTGTGCCTTTTTCGTCATCACAAACAAGCCACTTTTAACAATAAACCAGGGGTCCTTCACCACGGGAATATATTTCTTGGGGATAGGATCTTCATGACACGAAAGACCTACCACAAAGCCGCCGTCTCGGATGCGCTTGTTATGTCCCAATCCCGCCACCTTTACCACCTCAGAGAGAGTCGGAGGCTCTTTAAATCGGTAAACGGGAAAGATACAATTTCTCCCCTTACCTTCTTCTTTCCCTATGAAATTCGGGTTGGGGTCCTTATTCATACGAAGCTGCTTCGTTACGCCTTTTAATGTAACCCACCATGGCACCCGGTTTCTTTTTCTTTTTCCTTGGCGTCAAGGTTTTACGTGCTTTTGCCCCAGGCTTACTGAGGGATGCCGCTCCCCGATCAACTGCAACTCTCTCGGTGATAGGCCCAGAACCAGACATAGGCCGTTCCTGCCATGAAGCTGAGTTCCGAATATAAGACCTCGTGGGTGTTCTCGTGTAGGTTTCCGTTCCTTGAAAATCCTTTTTCTTAGCCATAATTTCTCTCCTTGGTCACCGAATCCATTAATCGCAAATTCCACCATCTATAAAGCCTGAATCGCCATAATAAAGTGGCTCCCCGTCTTCACCTATGAATAAAACCATATTTTCCATGGCTTCATAGAATTTGCCAGTATGATATTTGACTGCGGTTCCACTGGCAGTCTCAGTGTCTTCTAATCCCTCCCCAAAAATTTCCTTGCAAACATAATGTGCAACAAGTTTTTTCGCCAGATGCACAGGCAAGCCATCCGGTTCGTCGTTAGATTGGACGATCGAAACCGTACTGCCTGCACTTTCATTTGTCAGCCCTTCATTGACCGTTATATATGCTCCAGCGACGTCAACCGCCGACACTGTATAATATCCGTCGTTCAAGGTTGACCCAGATACCAGTAAACCGCCATCGGTAGTGAAAGATGCTAACCCACTGCCTGAATCAGAAATATTACCAGTAGCAGCCGCAAAAGATATCGTGGTCGAATTATAGACTGCCTGGTCAATTGCCATATCAACAGGTTTCCGATAAAACATGACCGTTAAATCTGCGCTACTCGATGGTATCCCCTGATAATAAAGCATCGTGCCCTTCACACAGGCCGTATGCACAGCTCCCGTTTCGGTCAAATCTCTCTTATCTGAATTATTCAGGAACAACATAAAATCGTAATAATTACCACCTCTTGGCATCCCTACTTTTTCGCCGCTACTGTCCAAAACATAAAAAAGACCCCGCTGGTAAGTAGCGGGAAGATCAGCGTAAGCATTGACGGTCGTTGCTATTATATCAGATTGGTAAAGCTCTGGAAGGGGAGGGGAAACATCCCTCCTGTTAGGCATAAAAACGCCTGCGGTTACCGCTTCGACAGCATCGTTTAACCTGGTGATGATATCTGAAATAGAGTAGGAGGTGTCCTGGATCACACCCTTTACGCTTACGATAAGTTCGGCTAAATCGGGCATTCGTAACCCCTCAAGAAGGCCTTAAGCGCCCCTGTCAGACGCTTAAGGCTGGTTAGTTTCTATGCGACAGGGGAGGATCACGCCTCAAGTGCGGCCTGTTCCACATAAGCGGTATCGTCAAAAAGGATACTCAGACCCAGATGTCCTGCGGTATCGAAGGTGTTGGGAACTGATATTTTCAACACCCGGTTGGCCACAGTGGTAGAAGCAGGGTCGAAGAGCAACGCTTTATTGGTGGTATCAGGCACACCTGTAAACGAAGTTCCTTCCGCCGTTGCATCGGCAGGCGGAGTGCATAGGTTTACGGCTGTTGTCCCCCTGCTGACAGTTATTGTTTCATCCAAATCGGTTTCCTGGTCGTACACAGCGATAACCTCCGAGACATTTCCTACGGCTGACACCGGATAGAAAAAATCATCGGCAGTAGTTGCAGCGACCGGGATCACTAAGTCTATTCTAATCATCTTAAAATACCTCCTATTCGTTTAAAAAGGTTACGCTGCGGCCACAACTGCGCTACTCGGAGAACATGGCTCATAAGTCATATACCACTTAATTACTCCGGTTTGCGCGGCAGACCCAAGGCATTGCACCACCCCAGGAGCAAGAACAAATTCAGTCTCTTCGACCGTAACAGGATCGAGCAAAACAAAGCCAAGCCCGCCTGACGGAGTGAAAACACTGGTTGCCCCAAGATTATGGTAAACCGTACCAACCGCGTCATTGTCGGCCGCAACTGCCCCAGCATTAAGATCGACTGTCGCCGCTGGGTCTGTCGTGATATGCTGAAGCCTCAAGTTCGTTGCCCCACCGATTATAGTTGTGACATGCCCAACTATCTTGCACCTGACAGGTCCACCAGTGATTGTGAAAAGAGGATCAAGGCCAGTAAGCACGGCTCCATCGCTTTTCTCTACACATTGTGGCGTAGCGTCCGCATGAGTATGCAAAAGATCAAGCGAGGCCTTAATGTTGTCGTCCTGGACAGCGCCATCATGAGGCCCTGTATAGTCCCCAATCAAATCGATTAAGGACTGACTGTCAGGCAACTCTTGCCCGAGTGCGGTTCCGCCCGAAGCAATAAAGGCCGCAAGCGAATTGGCGGTAGGAGCAACTGCTAAGGTTGCTGCATCAATTTTTGTCGTTTGGGCCGCAATCGCTGAACCATCATCACTTGCCAGAGCGGAATTATCGCCGCCGGAAAAGTTGGCGTTTGAATTCCCATCCCAACCCTGGGCGGACCACGTTGACCCCGTTGCCGTATCCACAACATTCTTGGTAAGGCTTGTTCCATCGTTGTAGAACTTGCCCTTGATGTCTATGTCATGACAAGCTGTGGTATGGAATTCAACGATTGAAGTTGACGCCACACCGTAAAAATCAACGTAGATTCTCGCAGTGTCTACCCCAACCAGCCTGATCGCATTGACGCAGGCATTACCGGCAATGAACCCCCGGTATTTTAGGTTGACATCGAGCCTGTCTGCGGCTGCTGTGGTCAAGATTGCGTTGACACATTCGACCGTTGCGCTGGCATCCTGAACCTCAACGTCAAGCTTGCAATCAGCGGCACTCACCACGATAGGTGAAACGACAGAATCAATAGAAGGCTTGAATATAGGTTTACCTTCAATGGTGCAAGAAGCTGCCGTCATGGTGACGGTTGCATCCACAGCGCTAAATGTAAATGTAGCCGCAAGCGCGCCAACGCCCAGATTGATAGTCCGAATACCAGCTTTGTTTATATTGACTGCGGCCGCTGTGGCAAATGTCTCCGCATGCCCCGGTAAAAGGTAAATAATATCGTTCTTGTCCGCATCCGCACGGTCAATCGCTTCTGCCCATGTCGCAAGCGAAGCTTTTTTCGACTTCCCGGTACGGTCATCATCACCGACCAGTGACGCATTTGGCCCAACATAATACTCAGTACCGGCAATGTTTTGTTGAAACTCTGATACGGGGCGGTTTGCCCTATTACCGCCCACCGTTTTTACTCTCTCCCCCATAATATCACCTCTAAAACAAGGGGGTTATGCCCCCCCCTGCTTTTGTTGAAGGTTTATTTCACCTGTTACGTCGGTTCTGACAGGTTGCTGTGTAAAGCATGCATACGCCGATTCGTGCAGTACAGATTACCCCTGAACCTGGTGTTCGCGGTGATGGTATCTGGCTTCTGCACTGATACAGGTGCCCAGACAGGTGTGGTGAAATTGTACTTTTCATGCGCTCTCAAACTCAGGAAATTGAGGTTCAACGCATAAAGCGATGTCGATCCAACCCCCTTATCCGCAACAATCGGCGCACCTTTATGCCAAACATTCGCCCACCCGGCAGACACCATATCCTTATCGGAATACCACTGTTGAGGCTGCAAGGTCCTCTCATACCCGTCCAGAAGGGCCTGGGTCGTGACACAGAAATTCGGGAGAGCCCCAGCGAAACCTCCCATGTCCGGCTCCCGGAAGATCTTTTGCATTACCTCAAAGCAGATCTCCGCATTTGTGGTAATCACGTTTGCCTTCCAATTTGCCATTTCTGCTTCGGTAATGCTTCCATATGCTATGGCAGTATTGGTATTAAACAGATCACCCAGACCGTTGATATGATAATCAACGCCTGTTGACGCTGCAATCACATCAGCAGCCATTTGTACTCTGGCAGCCTTCTTGATGGAATCGATATACTTGTCTGTCAACCTGACGATAACGTTTCCGCCGGTATTTTGGGTGAGATCGTCCAGGTTCAGGGTGTTGGCACCATGAACACCTGCCCACCCGAACCGAGCAGCATCGAAGAGGTCCACTTTATCAATGCTGATAACCGTATCGGCTCCGTACTGGCCAGAGTTACTGTTTGCATACTCAATCGGAACCTCTACCATTTTCCCGCCATCAACTGTCTCACTGGGCTGTACCGCCCAATTACCCCGCTTAACAGCATTCCCCATCAATTTCCAAACGAGGGCGGATGCTGTGTTAAGGATGTCTTCGGGGGTTGTATTCAACCATTTCACTGTCGTGGTTGCGTTTAACTGGTTTAGTAAGGACATTTTATTGCCTCCTTATTGTCAGCTCATGCCGCTTCCTGCGCTGCCTTCAACATCGCAGCATGGAGGGCATCGCCTGTTAGCTTAGGCTGTGCAGGTGGTAGAGGAGGGCTCGCTCCCCCTGTCACCTCCACCTTGCCCGTCTGGTTTGCACCTTCAGAGACGGTAGCCAACCTTTTCAGCTCGGCGTTCTCTTCTTCAAGCTGGGTTGCCCTATTAGTGGCATTATCTCTTTCCAACTCCCGATACGCCACAAGTGCGTCGGTCATACCTGTTGGGTCGAGATTCATGCGCTCTTCAATTTGCCTCTGTATTTCTGGTGTATTGAAATCAGGGTTATTCTTGTGGAAGGCTGACTCGATAGCTTGGGTGTCCCTCTCATCAAGCTCTGTTTTGAACACCCTTGTAGCCTCGGTCAAAGTCGCTGCCTTGGACGCCTCCGCGATAAGAGCATTCGACTGGCTAAGTAAGCCGGCCAGGGTTTTCTGGTAGCCCACATCATCAGGGTCGAGGTCCACTATCTTGCCTTGGATAGCGCTTATTTCCTCAGCATAATCAGGGACTTCAGGCTCAGGAGTAGGGGGAAGCGGGGCTGGTCTATTTCTAAGCCCCTCGACCTCCTTCCGCAAATAACCCACCTCGTTACCTTGTTCAGCGAGCTTTGCTTCAAGATGCCCCAGCCCTTCTTTCGCCTGTTCTTCAGTTTTCCAATTCCCAAGATAGTTTTTATCCTCGGTACCTTCCGCCGCTTGCCCTTCCACACCCTTGTCTTCTGCCATCTCGTTTCTCCTTTCAAGGCCATTCAAGATTGCCCCCGCAGGGTCTCTCCTGGTTATCCCGGAAATCTAAAGTGTTTAAAGCATGTTACGGGGTTATCCCTTTCAGGCCCCGCAACTCCAATAAAAAAGCCATTGCAAAACAGCGCAGTCTTAGTGCGTTTATCCATTTTGCACTGGCTTATGGTTTTCTGCCTACAATTTGATTATGCTTTCGGCTCTAAATTATTCTCCTTGAGATACGCCCGGTATTCCGTTCTGGTCTCTATCGGGCGTTCATAACCCCTTGTAAGGATATTGCTTGCCGAGGGCATCCATTTCACTTTGGTATCAGTTTCTATTGCCCCGATAGAGAGGATTTTCTTCGCCCTGTTACCACAAGGACATTCAATGCTTTCAGGGGAATCAGTTACCTTGAATATTCCCTCAGATATCTTCCCACACTCACATTGGAACTCATATACCGGCATCTAAACTCCTTAAACCGCCTTCGGCACACCCGGACCCGAGGCTTTCTGTGATTCAGTTTCCTCCGTCTTCGAGCCACCGACGCCCTGGCCTGGCTGTATTAAGTATTGGTGTAACCTCGTCGCTTCCTCTTCAGGCAACCCGGATTCTATCAAAACTTGTAGCGCCTGATCAAGCTCCGTCTCGCCCATCCTCTCTACGATGTTTTGCCAATCAGGAATCCCCAACATTTCCAATGCTGCCCGTCTATCAACGAGACCGCCCTCAAACAGGGTCGGGGCTATCTCTTGTAATTGTAGAGATGTTCTCGGCATTGTGCTTCCGGTTTCAACGATATACCCAAACTGCCTGCCAATGAAATTCGCGCCTATGAATTCCCGAGGCTCATCCCCTACCTCGACAGACTCCATTTTACTCCCAAAATTCTGAATTAGCCCAATCGCCCACTTTGACCTGCTTTCTGCCAAAAATTCTATTGACGCAGTTTTGGGCTGCATAAGTGCCTGGTTCCTCTCCTGGAGCGCCATAATTGCCGCAGCCGCGATAACACCTTTCGGGGCCTGTCCTCGATCTGCTTCCTCCATGGCATAAACCCTGTCAAAAAACCTGACAAGAAGATCTAATACCTGGAAGAAAGTGGCCGGCAGATTGGGTATTTGCATGAATTCGATGCGGGCGTTGGGGATGTTCGGCATTAACAACAACCTCCCCCCTTTCTCGAGGCAAGACTCAATATCTGATTGCTTGATCCCGCAGTGTTTCTGGACGATCAAAGGCGGTACTACCACATTAATAACATAAGCTATTAATTTGACTATGATTTTATTGATATACTGTATTAAATCCCCGACCTGTTCCCCTGCTGAAAACCCCCACACCGTTACCAGATCGTCATAAGAATTAGCATAATACATTGGGAACCGCTTCCATGGATGAGTTTTGGACGTCAATTCTGTGGAAACCAGTGGGTTTATGTTTGGGTTGGCGCAATCTTCCAGGACCATGTATCCGTCATGTTGGCCCGTGCCCTCTTTGGCTGCAACAATGGTTACGACCCTTACTCCATCCGGGTAAACCGGGACCTTTTCTGTGGTTTTGCATACTAAGGGCGCGCCCTGTTCATTAACCACTATCTCCCCGGTTTCCTCGTCAAGCATCGGCTCTTCGGTTGTAACTATCTTAGTCCTTTTGTCCCTCATCCAGACTTCAATTTTTAGACACCGTTCGATCTTCTTTTCTGTGCCCTGCGCTTTAGACCCCGCCGTTATTGGCGTAGCGTAATTACCAAAACTTTCTGCAGAAAAATCAGATTGATACTCTTCCCTGATAGCCCCCAATAGAGTGTAAGCGTCTTCTTCCGCAATGTCCTTGACTTTATATTCCGACTCAACCTTGTCAATATAATCGAGATACACAAAACACATAAACGGCATTTCCAAGGGTGCGTTTTCCCACCTACCTGGTGCCGGGAACCATGCAAAAGGATCTTCAACTCGGATGTGGGGCCGGGCCTTCTCTTTATCCCAGCCGGGCTTTTCGACCGTCACGCCGTAAACTTCCATCGTTCGGCCTGACTTTTTTGTCTTCTCCCTCTGCCCTGTATCTTTCCACCACTTGAGTAACCAGGCCGACAGAACTTTTTCAGCATCGTCATCTACCCCATCCAAATCGACAACCTCGCCAGTCGGATTCCGACTTGTGATGTTTGCCACGGTTCTCTCTACGTTTGAAAAATACAGGTTCACAGGGTTTTTGATCCTCGACACCTGGCCTGCTGGTGATTTTCCACGGTACAGGCTGTAATTTGCGATCCCGTCCTCATTCTTCTTTAGCCGCTCCTTCTCTGCTTTTGCTATATCAAACAGGCCAAGGCAAAATGGGGCCACGTCTTTGTGACCTTTCGGAGGTAGGGTTTCAAGGGACCATTTTTCATCCATTATTAGCCACCTTACATGCTTTCTCGTGCGATTTAAACCCAACAATGCCCCTTATCTGCCTACCGCAAGACTCGCATGTGAAGATAGTATCTTGAGCCCGGATTTTCTGCTGGACATCCTGGGCTTGCGGTTCGGGCTCCAACTTAAAACTCTCATCAATAATCGCTTGATTCTTCTGTGCCTGTGTTAGCTCCGGCACAGGCGCAGGCTTAATCCTTAATTTCCCGGACGGCGCCAACCTCCCTGAGCAATGAGGGCACTGCATAGCTGCCGCAGGTGTTGTGCCGCCTCCTCCACCGTAGAACGTCCGCCATCCTCGTTTTTTCCATTTGGGCAGCAGTTCAACCATGTTGCCTTTGGCTGTCTTTTCCGGATTATACAGCGGGGTAGTGGTGTGCATCACCCGTCGGCATTGTGGGCACTGGACGTCCAGACCTATCATTTTCGCCTCCTACAATCGTTACTACATCGCCAAGCGTTAGTATTGTCTTGCCTTCAGCAACTTTTATGACCAATATACCTCCCGTCTCAAAAGAAGGCGTAATCTCCATTGAAAAGAGTTTGTTACCGCCCTGCAGGAATCCCACCTCGGCTGCGGTTATAGTTATCGTATCAAAGCTCAGAGTCATTTCCTTGGCATTCCTTCGGCTACACCCCCAAATCTCTGTGCGCTTAACATCAGACACCTTTATCTCCCCCCTAATGATTTCAAGAACGTCTCTGTCTTCTTTAGGATATGCTCTTCATTTTCGTCTGTTTCCTGACCCGGAAAGTCTTGCCCGTCTACATTGATTGAATACGCCCCGGGGCTACTATCCCTCCCCAGGAAGGGCTCGGACGACTGGGCGCTCTTACTACCCTTAAACACAAGCCACCCGCCCACAATCGTTGAAATGATGATCAGGGCTGCAAACAAAAACATACTGCCTGCTATTACCAATACGAGTGTCAAATTATCCATAATTTTCCTCAAGGTTGAAGATCCCCTGGCCTAATTCGGTCATCCAGGAGCACTGTACGAGCAGGCTATGGACTAACCCGCCTATTGCCATGACAGCCGGATTGTTTTTCCTGAATTCTCGAAGGTGATCTTTTAAGATATTGCATCCCCCAAAATAAAACCTGAGCTGGTTTTTCAGTAGACACGATTTCAGGCTCCGTAAATAATTGTCGAACACGGACGGGCTATATAGGTCAATCGGAGGCGTGATAGTCAACGCCTGCTTTTCTCCGAGCTGTTCATTTCTAAGCGCCAATGTCATGATAAACCTTTCCGGGTCGCCATAACAGCATTTCAATAGTTCTGAATCCAGCCCAAACCCATATCTTTCCCGCATTTGAAGCGCGTGGGCGATCAAGACTTGCACGTCCCGGGCTTCGGCCTCTGCTAATAATTGGAAATCTGCGTTAATCGGGTTGTACTGCTCCATCGATTCGTCCGGCCTGACGACTCCGACTACCGCTGTATAGCCTGGCATCCCCTCGTCTTTGTCGGTGACCTCGGTCGGCCACCCAAGACAACTGTATAAATCGTGGAAGAGCTGCCCGGTTTCGGTGTTTCGGAACCAGAAGGGCCGCTCTACCATCGGTTGGCCTGTTACCACGGCCTCGTCATACCGCGCTTGGTACAACAATTCCGAGTACGGATGTTCTATGACCTCTATAATTGAGTTTTTGTTATGCATGTTTGTACGCCAAAATACACCTCAACATTTCTGTTTTCCCCAAAATACTACCAAAAACCAACCAGCTCTATTTTGTTAGTTCTACAGCCGTGAACTGCTCCCCGTAAAAATCAACATACCCAATCATTCGCTGCTCGACATCATCCGTAACCGTCAAATTGCCGACTCTATTAGGGGAAACGACATCGGCGTCATCTAGGCCTTCTATACATTTTTTTAGTTGCCCAACAGACATCCATCGTTTCCAAAAGCCAGCTTCGATTTCTTCGTTAGTATCTATTGCCATTTTGCGCGATACCCACCCTGTGAGCGAAGTTAACTAAGTCATTGCTTTTACTGCATTTTCATTTTTCATGTTTTTGCAGGAAAATCCTCGTAAATTACATCATCCAGGACGTTTGACCGCCTGATTAATCCGACCATACTATATCTAAGCGCATCCGGGAAATTATCCCACCGTTTTATGATTATCGGTAGGATCTCATTTGTTTGTTTATCCGTTTTGTACGAATACAGTCTGAACTCTTCCGCCACGTGAGGGCATCGCTCATGCACGATGATTTTCCGGAAACTCTTTAAAAAAGCAAGTCCGTCTTCCACGCTCCCCGGCCATTTTTCGGCGGATGAAACGTCAAAACCTCTTCGCCTTAAATGACTTGTGGTCTCTGGCCTGGCCGAATCCGCCTTGATAGGCCATGACCTGGCCCCTGGAACCGTATCCAGTAAATCAGGTGTATCGTCTAACTCAACACCTATACCCCAAGCCTCGTGGTCAATATACAGGGTATCATCGTGTATCCAACTCCGCACAAATGCCGTCGGGGAAACTGCAAATCCATAATCCAAACCGTAATACAACCGAGTATCCGCCGGCGGCTCATCAAACGTCTCAACGCTCACCCGGCCCCGAAATATCACTGCATCGCTGATTGTCCGGCAATTACCACCCCAAACATGATCATATGCCTCCGGATCAACCTCCAGCATGTACCGCCGTTCAGTATCCAGAACATCGGGAAACCAGGGGTTGTCCTCCCATCCCACTTTCTCCAGGGTACTTCCTGGGGGCGTGTGGGCTACGAACCGCTGATATGTCGGATCAAATGCCTCGTCCGGGTTGAAAGATATCCAGATTTCCGATTGGGCTTTCCGGATCGTAGGGATTAGAACCTCCCACGAACTCTCAGAGATAACCTGGGCTTCTTCTACCCAAACGATGTCAATTCCCTCCGTAGATTTTATCTCCTGAATCGAATGCCGCAGGCCTTTGAAGATGAACTGACTCCCGGCCCTGGACGTGATCTCCGTCCGTGTGACCGTAAACCAATCAGACAGGCCCATGGTGTTAATTTTATCCGCGAGTAGTCTATGAACTGAGTCAGCGATGGAACTTTGGAACTCACGGGTACATAATATCCGTAACGGCTCAGAATGCGACCTCGCAACCAACGCGGTGGCTATGCTGTGGCTCTTCGCCCCGCCCCTGCCTCCGTAATAAATCTTGTACCTTGCAGGTTTAAATAACCCCTGGAACTTAGGTGGGAGCTTGACTTCGATCTCATTTCTTTTCAAATGTTACCTTTAGGCCTGGAGGAAGATCCAACGTATGCCCATGCTCCTGCTTATCCCGCCACTCATCCTTTTTTCGATTCTTTAGCCAGAAGATTATTGCAGCTACTTCCGGCGGGTAATGTTTGATGATATCCGTCTTGACTATCTTACCGTTAACGACCCTGATGTCCTCTTCCGGATGGTCATACCCTACAGCCCTTTCAAATAATGATTTCTCGACTCGGTCATCAGATACTTGCTTCCCTTTTTTTATGATAGCGAAAAATTCTTCGTCCTTTTTGTAATTCGTTAGGGTCGCAGGCGAGATATTGAAAATTTTACAAACCTCTACGTCTGTTAGCCGAAATGAATACAGCGCCTCTAGTAATTCAAGGTCTATTAATTCCTTTTTGGACGGTTGTCCAGCTTTAGCCCGCCGCACTACCGGGGGTTTTGGTGTAGTTTTTTTAGCCACTTACTTCTACTCTGCCTCCCTTTTTCACCTGCGCTAATATCGGAACCCCTTGTCGGCACTCACTACACACCAACCTGCCCTCATGGTATCCGAGACTATCTTTGGCCCCGCAGACATCACACCTATAATGCCCCTCGCACCTGTGAATGTGTTTAGGCACGTCGGTTCCTACCTCGACCCCACATACCATACAAACCAACATGATTATTACCTATATCCCCGCATTTCACAGCATTTATAACCTATGGGCCCCCTTGAATATAACCCTCCGTGGTCATAAAGCCTTACTCAACACCGCCTGCTTATATAGCCATAACTCCCTAATTGTCACTTTCAGAGACCGTGGCCTTGGAGCTGGCTTAACCCCCCGCCTCCTGTCTATACGCTTGATGATTACATCCTCGACGGCTTGTCTTTGCCTCTCCCTGTTATTGCCGGCCCTCATTTGATAAACCTACTTGCGGCCACGCCAGAGCACCAGCAGAATCGTGGGAATATTTAAAATATAATACTCCCAGGATGTTATGTCGATACCAACGACCGCAGACGCAACCCCCAGGTAAATAGCATAGCCATATTTTTTTGAAAACCTCATAAATTTTCTACCTTTGTCTCATCACTCCGTGGGGTTTACGATAGATCTGTCTCTTGACTGCTGCGATTAGACGATTAAAACGTGACTGCGCCAGGTATTGAGCGATCTCTTGACGGTCGATTAATATATCCCGGACAGATGGTTGGGGGACGGTAAGCCTCGCCCGGTTACGTCTTAATTTCCGCGCACGTCTATCTTGAGATCTTGACCCCACTTACTCGCTCCTATCAGGATTTTCGGTGATTATTTTAAAGAAAACGGTAATTCATCACATTGAAACCCAGCGGCCCCTTTATGCCCTCCGCCTCCCCTTGCTTTTGCAATTGCAGACACGTCAACATCTTCCCGGTCGGAATATAAGCTTACCGTCCAAGACCCCTTGCGGAAACCAAACAATAGCATTGCTTGATACTGCTCTTTGTCCCACACTGAGTCGAAGACCTTAGAGTTAGTGAGCATTTTATTCATTGCGATACATTTCAACCCATCCAATTCCGTCTCGAAAGCACATGCAAACGCGTATTTTCCATTTTCCGTATTTTGGTAATCCAGGATAATCCCGCCGTCCTCAGTGATCCGCATTACCCTTTCGGTATCAAACAGGCCCATCCAAAATTCAATGTTTTCCGGGGAGGTATCTTTTTGCTGTCTCATACCGTACTGGAACGCGAGTGTCCGTGGATCGGAGTGATCCCACACATCATATTCTGCCAGTAGCTTAACAAATGTAGGGATAGGCTTATTTGGATGCAAAAACTCATACACCAACTGGCACGCCCCTTTACCGACCTCCAAAGCCTGCGCGTTTGCCAAAAACCCTCTTGTGTGAGCCGACTCTATCGCTGATTTGTGATGATCTATCCACGTCAAACATGAGGTTTTATTCAGTTTTTCCATATCCTCGAACGGCTGTAAACTAAAATCAACCATGAAAACAGGTTCGTCCTGTTTTATTGTGTCCCATGGGAAAACATCACCATAATCTATCCCGATCATTTTGCAATCCAGGTGAACCATTTTTATTAGCGCCCCTGAACAATGGCCATCTAAATCCGCACTATGGTAAAAACATTGCAATTTAATCTCCTCAATTTGGGCACAAAAAAACCCATGCCTACAAACGTATAGACAGGGTTGGATTAACTACGAAACCCATAGCCATTATAGGGCTACAGGTCTGACCCAGGATGCTATCCCAGGCGGAGCGCATGGACAAATATGATATTATCTTATCCATGGCTGACATTCTTCCACATCCCCCCACTGTTGTCAAGACATATTTCCCGTGACAGTCAAAAACCCGTGAAAATGACCACTTTTAGGGTTTTTTACACAAGCTGAAATAGCAAGCGATATCAACGGTTTACCCAATAGTGTAGTATTTTACCACGTGCAAATCACGGATTTGGACGAAAACCACTAAGATCATGATGTTGGCAGGACATTTTTATTGTTAGTGATATCAACAGCTTATACGTTTTTTGCCTGTATTGCCTACCTTGGCATGGCAAATGCATTGTTTAGAAGGCAAGAACAAACACTAACAATTCAAATGGGGGGGGGAAATGCTTAAAAAATGTGAAGAATTAGCAAAGGCATGGCATGAGGCAGGTAGGGCACGCTTTGAGAGGGAGTATAACGACATAAATTATGACACCCAATACAACAAAAAAGTGATCGAAAAACGAAAATACATAAACCTGGATGAACGTAATTCCGGGGTATTCATGGTCGATAAAACAACCGGGATGATATACTTGATTAAGGCGTATGGAGTCCCAAACAAAAAGAAAAGAATCGGCCACATTACGGAGGTCACAGGCCGGGAATTGAGTAGACATAACTGGTATTAACTGACAGACCTGATTTAATCCTTGACCCTGCCTGCAGCGATGGTGTGGGCAGGAGTGAGGGATTAAACGCTAACCATTTAAAGGGAGGAATAGCAATGAAAATCACAGAACTTATAAAACAAGGGACGGTGAAATACACCCACTACAACCAGACCATGACCAGTATCGACTCAGCAGATCACGACCTGGAATGTCCACGACACCTGTTGACACTGGCGGCTAAATACCCTGACGCGGAAGTTGTGATTTATGGTGACGATACTTTAGGGATTGATATCAGTGGGGTTACCTGGGCCGTCCAAAATTACGACGCGGACATGCGGCCTGGGAAACGCCTCCCGGCCGAAGTATGGCAATATCTCAATATTGCTATGTCTGATTAACCACCACAGGGTCCGTGCATCTTAGCGCGGGAAAGGATTTGTAAATGCAAACAGCACAAAAAATCATAAGTGACCCAGCAAATGCAAACCATGGGGAAGTGCAACATCATCGAATCGCAGCCGCCGCAGAAAAAGAGCAAGGAGTTGAAATTAAAGGAACTCGGAATCGGCCTTATTTCAAATTCACCGATGGTTCCAGTTTGTCTGTTGACCACATCGCCGGGAATTACAGCATTAAGTGGCCAAGGCCGGTATCAAATTAACCTTAAATTATCCAAGGAGGTAAGCAGATGAATTACGAAGAATTAAGGAAAAGATTAACGGAATATGTGGGAAATGCGGATAAAGATGAACTTTTTTCCTTGGCTCATATTTTAGGCATTGAGAACGAATCAATGCAGTCGCTCGAATCTTCGTATAGCGGGGATTATCTTGACACCGTATATGGCCGGTTGACACACACGAACGGCCATTTTCAATTTGAGAGAATTGATAAGACTTTTTGGTTTCACGCTGTGGAACCTCACATTGCCCGTCAAACCTCAGCAGGTAGCCCGTCTTGCTGTAGCATGGCGAGCTTCAATGTGCCTTTGGTGGAAAAATGGGCCAGCGAGCAAGGCGAGGGAGATAACCCATGAAAAAAACTAAAAAGATTTGCGCCTACTGCGGGGATCATCTCAAAGGATCTCCATCCGCCCTACAAATATTTCACGGCTGCTGCCGGACCTGCAAGGATGCCATGCGCCGAGCCATAGCCGGAGAGCGGGTTGAGATGCGATTTTGGGACCGCGGGGACCGCACAAACCAGGCCGTTTTGCCACTTGCTGATGTATCCGGGCGGGTAATTGAAATGCAGACAATACAAGGGCGAACGGAAAGGGAGATTGTTAACTTAAACGAATAAAAGGAGAGGGAAAATGGAAAACAATTATTGCACTCAAAACGAGGGGTATTGCGAAACGTGCTCCCTTGTGAATTACGGTCGGGATTGCCACAACAACCCCATACATGGAGAGGATGTTTTAGCGATCCCGACAGGAGGAATCGCAGGCCTCAACCGTGGCCGAATCATGAACATACATCACCAAGCAAAATTACAGCCTGGTGAAATCTATGAGGATTAACTTTGTCTGTGTCACAGGAGGTGGCGTTTCATATCGCCACCTCCTCCCAAATCCCCTTGATTTTCGTAACCATAATCCATCTAAACCACGGCAATAATTCCCTGGCCACCTTGAATTTTACCAGCCCTTTTTGCCGCCGCCTACCTTTCACCTCGTGGATCTGGAATTCCCGCTTTGCAACCACAAGGAAATCAGGCGTGTAATAGGTATTGCCTGCCAGCCGGATATTGAACGGTTCAAATAACCATGCCTCAATCTCCCTTAAATGCCTTTGTTGCTCCAAGAAATCAGCGTATTGCAGCTCCCATTGTGACCTGTACCGATGACCCACGTCCAGGGGTACTGGAAGATCCGGCGCAGGCTGCTCTTCGTCAACAACCCATCCCCGGCCTGCTCGTTTTAAGTGATCTTGGAGTTCGGCTTCCGTCATCCTTGGCGCTTGCATTTAAAATAGCTCCATCTGCTTTTCTGTGTGCAGGCAATAAGGGGATAGCCATAACGTTTCCCGTTTGCGGTTTTGGTTGTCTCCTTTACCTACGTTACTGTACCCGCCGTCTGCGGTCCAGTTGTAAACCTCCCATCCTGCATCGCCCAACGCCTGGTGCTCAGTATCATACCCGGCAAGCACAATCCTATAGGTCTCTTTTTCTCCTCGCTCAAGGCACCACGCTTCCACGTCCTGAGCAACTGTCTGGGATTCTTTGTGATATACGCCACTCCTGTCCTCAACACCATACGGGGGGTCAAAAAAAATACCAACCTGGCCCATTTTATCTTGCCAGTTACCACCGCAAACTCTTGACCAATCGCCACATACAACCCTCACCCGGCGAAGGCGACCTGATAGCTCTACGAACCACCGATAAATGTCTCCGGGATGCGAAACGCTTTGCTTGTTAACTCCCATACCTGCGGCAGTTAAGCTCGGTATTTGACCCAGACTTAGCTTGTTAACTCCCATACCTGAGTTACCTATGTACGGTATGGCGTTTGACCGTGTCAACCCGGACCCGATCCAACACGACGCCGCCCAAATCCAATAGCCCGCCAGTTTGGGATCGTGCCAGGCGTCATCGGCTATTAGGTTTTCTAATAGTTTGCTTTCGTTTGCCAGCAGAGTTTTCCTCCGGGCACACAAATCAGCATGGTTTACCGGCCAATCGCACCACTTCGCTGTTTTCTCTGGCGAAAATTGTATTGATCTCCACACATTAGATATAAATCCGTCTTTATCGTTTACCGTCTCAATATGGACCTGCGGATCATAATTAGGCCGATTTAACAGCACGGCTCCCGATCCGAAAAAGGGCTCAAGGTAATGTTTCGGCTGTCCCAGGGCAGACCAGACGACATCGGCTACTGACGATTTGCCACCAAAATAAAACACTTAAGGGAAGGGTGCAGATAAAGCACCCTTCCTCATTTTACCCCCTATTTGACGTGTGCCCATGCTTTTCCATGGCGCTTTCATTTCACATTCCCCCTAAAACCCACCTAACAGCCACGTGGCTGCATTTTTTACCCGCACGCTATAAATGCTATACGTTGATATACAAAACTTCACCCTGCGTCCTATTTGGCCTATCACATGCCCATCCCTGCGGACAATGTTGCGGTTATCTCCGCAAGCTTGGCATTGATCTGCTCACTCGTCATCCCCGTGTAACATCGCCTACACTCCCATGGATCTCCAGGTTTGTCCCTCCCGCATTGGGTTGGGCCTGCACCACATAGCTGGCATTTAGTTGAGTGGGCAAGCTCAAAACCCCGCTGTCCGTCCATCTGCTTATCCCTATCCACGAGCCGCAATTGACTGAGCACGTCTTTGACTTTTGGAAAATACTGGCAATCATCCAGGCACTTGTACCCGGCCTGCCTGATATCTTCCAGGGTGTACCTGGCTAAAGCGTGATCATATGCCCCGACCAATTCCTGTGTGATTTTCTTTTTCGCAATTGCCTGCGAAAACAAATTGAGCATTTCCCTGATCGCATCCAATCTTATTCCCATGGGTTGGCCTCCTACTTTTAAATCCAATTACCGTTTGCGTCTTTCTCATCATCCTGGAGGAAAAACTTGAACTTTGGGGTTTCTTCCGTAGCTTTATTTTCTTCTTTAAACCAGACAGCGATCATCTTTTGCTTCCAACGATAAACCTTGTTACCTTGCCCATCTATCCAGTCACCTTCATCGTAATATTCAAATGCTTTTTCGGCGACTTCTTCAGAGTAACCCTTTTCTTTGAAATAGGCTTTGACCTCTTCAAGGGTTGGAGGTGATAACTTGACCCAAACGTTCTCTCGCGCGCGGGGGTTCTTTTCTGCCTTCTTAATCTTCTTAATCTTCTTAATCTTCTTGTTAGGTGTTAGCTCTTTGTTAGCTCTTTGTTGGCTCTTTGTTAGCTCTTTGTCATTTGCTTTGTTGGTCTCTTCTTCAAGGTACTGGTAACTACCCCAATTGACTATGGTTATTAATCTTCCTGTCTTTGTTGATTCGTTTGTTAGAAATTGCCACTTTTCTAATTTTTTTAGTGCTGTCCTGATATTTTGCGTTGACGTATCTTTCGCACATATTTTTTTAAGCGAATCCAATGAGGTAATGAATTGACCCGGATTGCAATTGAAAACTTGGCCCTCCCACTCCCAGTCGGTAGGACTACGGTTTGCCAATAACAGGCACGCCCAAAAAACGTCTCGCTGAGAAGCAGTAAGCGCATGGTATGTGGAAGATTCTAAGACTTTTCTCCAGGCTTTAATGTATCCTGTAGCACCCATAATATACACTTAAAAACACAAATAGCCCCAGGATGTGGTGATGCAGCACCGGCCAAACCTGGGAAGGTTGGCTATCCTGGAGCTATTTGTGTTTTTAAAGTTTTTGATTAAGAACTCTGCATAGTCCATAATGACATCAAATCACAACCCGGCTTGCAAGTCAAGGGAAAAGCGATGTTGTCCCTCCAAGTCCTTAATCGCTTGCATGATGGGTGTAAAAGCTTGAGGGGTTATTGCGTTCCCATATGCCCCTACTGCCAATTCGTATAATTTTCCGGGTACCCCATCATCCATTCGATTATTCGGACAGGGGGTTTGTACCCAAAACTGAGCGCGGCGTTCTGCACTTTTTCTGCATACCTTCGCCGCCCGCTCAAAGAGATTCCCCAACCCCGCTTCCCCATAGATTTTGTTGGGGTAGGCAACAATACAGAGTCGTTTACGGAGATGCGGAGCGCCCACTTCTTTTGCGGTAACAACTTGCCATTGTGCATCGAACCTGATGCTGGCAAGATCTGCAATAACTCTTCCCCCTCCTCGAACAAGGAGCGCTGAACTGTTTTCAATGATAACGAAACGGGGTCGTATAGTGCGGATAATCCTGAACATTTCAAACCATAACCCTGACCTTTTCCCATTCAAACCTTCCCCTTTTCCGCTTAGGGAAATATCTTGGCAAGGAAACCCACCCGTGAGTAAGCCAATATTTTGCAGGTTATCACAATTAAACGTTGAAATATCATCATGGACTGGAACCTCCGGCCAATGTTTTTTGAGTACTTTTTGGGCAAACGGTTCTACCTCACAGAAGGACACAACTTCATGTTCTACGCCCCATACCCAGGATGCCGCGAGAGCAAAACCGCCGATCCCCGAAAACAAATCTAAATGTTTCATATACCCTCAGCTACAACCCGGCTTGCAAGTCAAGGGTTATTCCTACTTTTGGTTACATCTTTGTTTAAGCATCCCCTCTAACAATATTAAATAGTTGATATAATCCCCTATCTTTTCATCAATCAACGATGCAGATAGGTTCTCAGGCTCAATGTCTGCCATCTCAATCAAATCTAATACTGACACCTCATGTTTCAGCATCATCCCGTATAGGGCTTTTTCGGGTGTTGTCCCGGATATTCGACCGGCAACATTAAAATTGTGGAAGCGGTCTGTTTTGGAAGCGTATTCAGAAGCTTTTAATCCTAATATCCTCTGTATTTTCTCAACTCTTGATTTTATGATTTCGTCAAACATCACGACTATCTATACCGCTAATATGGTTCAGCGCCTTTCTGGAATATCCTCCATTTTGCATCAAAACTGTGCGCCGGAGTTTTACGCTGGACGTACTCGCCTGATTCGCCTAATTGATGCATCATCATTTGTCCTGCCGGTGAGTAATCGTCCAGGATGTGCGCTGTTAATACTCCCTCTATCCCACTGTCATTGATTCGTTTTTTTAATTGTTCCATTTCCATCATCTGTCCATACCTCCCCCCCCCCAAGAAAAAAATATAATGACTGATTATACAATTGTTGGGTCATGTATATGCAGGGTTACGATTATCGAAACAATCTCAATTTTTCGAGCGACCTCAATATCACAATTTTCACAATAAAACGCTACGTTATGCCCTCCTTTAGCAGGATAATATATTTGATCTATCAGAGGAATATCCAACACATCTCCACATTTAGGACATTCTATTAATATGACCGTCTCTGGCATTTGTAGTCGTTTTATTCCAGAAATATCAAGACTTCCGGTTATAACCTCCATGCTTCCCTCCATTATTTTATTAACCTCCATACCAATGGTTTGCTCGACAGGCTCCATTGCATGCGATTGCGTCCAGCCATCACCGGAGGAGGTGTTTACATATCCCCGTAGCAGACTCACCAAAGCCGCAAATGCCAACCCCACCAGGGCAAAGGCAGAGCTTATCCCCGCCAGGGGAGGTTTGCTTAATAACACTCTCAAGATCAACATACGCCCATTCAAGTTTATTTTTTTTGGCGATGATCACCAAAGTTGCTTTATTGTCAGATACTGAAACCATTCCCTTGTTTAATCTATCCTCGATTTTATCCGCTATGCTTTGATCAATTTCATAATCTTCGAGGACTAGCCTGATTATTTCATTTGGGGTCCTAACTCCAGATATAATGCTCAATTTATTTCCCCTGTATAACGATATAGTTCACCTGCCCGGCTTTTTTGGGTCATGTTGTTTTGCTGGTTAACCTCTTAAATTCCCCATGCCCCACGAATGGTGCCAGCGGCCACGAAAACCCATGGGCATATTTTGCGCAACCTGCAACGCCGTAATAGCGCCACTTACCGTCCTCTTTAAAAACGACCCCGACGACCCATTCGTCTAAAGATATCGGAAAGCTGAATTTTTTCGTACACGTAAATTGATATATGCCTGGCTCCCTCGGTTGCTTCATTGTAATTCTCCTTTCCTTATGACACTTTAATCACCGGCTCGGCTTCTTGAGTCCGCTGCGCTGGCTTATTATATTTCAGCTTGTCAAGCCACTTTAACTGATCTTCTCTTTTCCCAGATCCTTTGCAGAAATTACAGGTTCCCATTACAGACTCAAAGTGCCCATGAAAAACCTGTTTCCCTGTTCCTTTGCAATTTGTGCATTTTCCCATTTTTACCTCCTGGAATATAACGTCCTTAATCACCGGCGCGGCTTTTCGTGTCTGCGGTCCCTAAATACCAAATCATAAGCCAGGATCTCGCAGTTTGTGGCCGTCTCTATACCGAGCGCCACCTGGGGATTCCATTTGGCTTCCGGGTGCTTGAGGTGCCAATTGAGCAATTGTTTGGATATACCCACCCGCATGGCAAATTCGGTCTGTTTCATTTCGTATTTTTTGAGGTAATTTTTAACCAAATTTTCTACTATATTTTTCATGGTTACATCCATAACATCTTAGATTCTTTATGTCAAGCGATTTTTACAGGAAAAAATAATTCAGAAAAAAGTACCTGTACCTGTAAAAAAGACTTGACTTATTGATTTTCGTTTTTTATAATGCAGACAAATGGATTTCAAACCCTAACCCACACGCAAACCAATGCGGCACTGCCCACGGTGGCGGCCCAGTAAGACAGACCAAAAATTTAAAAACGGCCAAGAGGTTCGGTGTATATTTTGGCCGAATGAAGGGCGTGTTTCCGTAGGGGAAGGAGGTGTAGAAAAAATTACAGTTGTAATGGAAGGCGGTCAAATGATGGAAGCGATGTGGTTTGCTGTGTGGATAGACGGTAAAGTAACACACAAATACAACGGGGCAATGCTGGAAGGAGTTGAGGTGTGAATGGAAACCATACTACAGATAATTAATGATAATTGGATCTGGTTGGGGCCGGTGTCGGTGGTAGTTTTAGTTGTCTGTCTTGTTTGGGTAATCATGGATCTATTTTTTGGAGGGTAATTATGACTGAAAAAAGTTTGATCGTTGCGGAGAAACTTGACCCTGTTGCGCTTTATACCGAGGGAGGTATGAAGAAAATATTAATTGAGATCGAGACTAAAGTGAAAGCGTTTACACCAGATGTCTCAACGGAAGAGAGCCGGAAGGAGGTCGTGTCTTTTGCGTACAAAATAACCCGGTCGAAGACGCTGTTAGATAACATTGGTAAAGAAATGGTTGCCGACTGGAAGGCTAAATCCGGGAAGGTCGATGCTGTCAGGAAAGCAGCGCGGGATTTTTGTGATGACCTCAAGGCCGGAGTGAGAAAGCCGCTTGATGAATGGGAAGCGGAAGAAGCGAAGCGGAAGGAAGAGGAGGAGCGGAAGGAAAGGGAGAAGGTCGAGGCCCGAATGGCAGACCTCGCTAAATACGACACTATCCTTCCTTATTTTGATATAGCTGCAATGGGAACCGATGAATATCACGGTCTCTTTGCAAAGGTCAAATCCGATTACGAGGCAGAACAGGCCCGGATAGCAGAGGAAAAGCGACTTGAAGCTGAACGGATCGCCAAAGAAGAGGCCGACCGGAAAGCCGAATCGGAAAGGATTGCGAAGGAAAGGGCTGTACTGGAAGCCGAAAAGAACCGCCTGGCCGAAGATCAAAGGAAGATTGACGAAGCTAACCGGAAGATCAAGGAAGATCAGGAAGCCGCTCAACGGAAGATTGATGACGAACGTGCAGCGATTGAAGCTGAAAAGCACAAAGAGCAGGCGCGGATTGAGAAGGAGGCCTTTGAAAAACAGGCCAAGATTGATGCTGAGAAAGAAGCAGCGGCCAAAGTGGAGCGTGAGGAAAAGGAACGGGTTGAGAAAGAGGAAGCAGCGAAAGTGGAGGCGGCCCGACAGGAGGCATTACGACCTGAGAAAGAACAGGTGTTGGCATTTCTTGGGATGGTCCACAAGCTTTTGACGGAACGCCCTGTTAAACTCAAGGATAGAAAAGTGCAGTTTGTATGCAACATTTTTGCCGATGTCGTCTGGGGACAAATCGACAAAGCAACTACAGATCTGGAGGCACTATAATGGAAAATATAGGCGAAAAGATTGGACATTTTGAGGATAGGGCGCCAGAAACAAGAGTGGTAGTTCCTGAGCCCTGCGAGGTTGTGGCGGGAACAACACCTGCCGACCTGTTGGCAGTTGCCGTAAACCAGGGAGCTGATCTTGCGAAGCTGGAAAAACTCATGGATCTTCAGGAGAGATGGGAGGCCAATGAAGCCCGGAAAGCGTACACGAGGGCTATGGCGGCATTCAAGGAGAACCCCCCGGAGATATTGAAAGATGCCAGCGTTAGCTATCAGGCCGGAGGTGGCACTACAGAATATAGCCATGCTACCCTGGGAGCAGTTACATCAGTTATTGGAGCAGCGTTGAGCCAACACGGCCTTTCTGTAGCATGGAAAACAGCGCAAAACGGAGATGTTATTGTTACCTGCGTCATTACCCATGAACAGGGTCATTCGGAATCAACCAGCCTCTCAGCAAAAGCCGATACCTCCGGCAGCAAAAATGCAATACAGGCCATAGGATCAACAATAACCTACCTCCAAAGGTACACGCTCCTATCTCTAACCGGGCTCGCAGCCAAAGGGCAAGATGATGATGGAAGGGGTTCGGACCCGGTTGAATACATCACAGACGAACAAAGCGCCAACCTTGACGCCCTCCGCACAGAAGTTGGCGCGGACGGACCCAAGTTCCTAAAGCGGTTCGGGATTGAAACACTCTCAGAACTACCGGTGAAACAATACGAGAATGCAGTCAAGGTACTGGAAGGGAAACGCTAAAATGCCTGAAATCATCCGAGGGATAGAACAGAATAGCAAGGAGTGGTTTGATTTACGCTTAGGCTCCATCGGAGGGTCAAGCATCCCTGCCGTGCTTGCGAAGGGTAAGAGTGGCAAGCCAAGTAAAATGCGGAAAGACCTGATGTATACATTAGCAAAAGAGATTATCACAGGAAAGCGAGACGAAACATACCACAGCAAAGACATGGACAGCGGCCACGAGTTTGAACCAAAGGCTCGGGCATTGTATGAGTGGGAGCGAGATGTTGATGTGGAGCAGATAGCCATGATAAAATCCGCTCTACCCAGGGTGCATGTTTCGCCTGACGGCCTGGTCGGGGAAGACGGTGGCATTGAAATCAAGAAAATGAAGGGGAAAGTATTCCTTGAATTTTTATACACAAAAACGATAAACACATACCACATTTACCAATGCCAAGATTTTCTGTCCGTTTCCGGTAGGACCTGGATTGATTATATTGTCTATTGCCCGGAATTTGACGACACTAATGAAGGCGTAACTATCCCCAAAAAGTTTCGAGGGATTAAGCCTTTAAAAGTAAACCGCTTGTACCGTGATGAGGATATGATAAGATTGATTGAAACGGAAGTCATGGAGTTTTTACGGGAACTTGATGAGATGTTGGAGAGGTTAACATGAAGTGCGGCAAAATAAATATAACAGCAGAGCCTTACATCACCCAAACGCCCTGCCGGAAGTGCCATAATTACCTCAAGGAAGTCAGTAACGGGTTACTTGATACGGTGTTATTTTGCCCCAAATGCGAAATAGTATATGAATTAAAAATGATTAAAATCGCAGACAAGAAAATATCTGCCGAGTTTTTAGAGCAATGCCGGAAGGAATCAGCATGAAGCAACCTATCCCCATCTTTGAAGCTGATATCGTGGGCAAAAAGTTGAAGCTCCTTGGTCACGTTAAAAGATCGATGTCTCGATGGGTATCGACTTTCCCTAATGGAGCGCATGTTGATATCACTATCCGCAGGCACAAGACAAAGAGGACAAACGACCAGAACGCCTACTATTTTGGCGTTGTCATCCCGATTCTCGCAGAGTACTTCGGACATGATAACCCTGACGACATGCACGAAGACCTGAAGAGGGAGTTCAACCCGGTTCAAAGCAAAATTGATCCGGGAAAGACGGTAGGAGGGTCAACCACAAAGTTATCAACGGTTGAGTTTTTCAGTGCCGAAGATAGCTACGTCAAGCGGATATGCAGGTGGGCGTTGATGGAGCATTCTGTGGAGATCCCGCCTCCTGAAAAGGCAGAGGCGCCGGAATGAACCCAGTGCCGAAACACAAGCCCCACAGATTAAAGGGGAAAGCCCTCGAAGAGCTGCATGAGGCGGTTTACGTGAGGGACGGTGGGATATGTCAAAAGTGTGGAGCGTGGGTAGAGCCCGGCACTCCGGCTCACCATGACCCCCACAAGTCGCAAGGCGGCGAGGATACTATGGAAAATTTAGAAATGAGATGTATTGACTGCCACGATGAGGAGCATAATTGAGACATTTTAAGGGGAGAAAACATGAACACTAAATTCATCATGGAAATTTTGGGGAATCCACAAAGTTACTCAGCGGATCAACGAAAAATTGCGATAAGCGCAGCGTTAGAATTGCTTGATGATATCGCACTTCGGGAAGGTGACGCCCAACTCGGCAATACAGCGGACGAAGAAGGTGCTGCTGATTGTGAACATGATTGGGTTTCTGCTGACAATGAGGTTGTGTCTGGTTGTTCCATTTGCACAAAATGTAAATCAGTTATCGCAACAGCAAAACTTTAACGGTTATGCGTCAGACACATGAACTTGGGAATGCACGGGATCTGGACGGCACGGACAAAGCCAAGCCCGGAAATATACACTGCCGGATCAATACTACCCAGGACGTTCCGTGTGGCGGTTCCTGGGGGCGCATAACCAAAGGAGGTAGGCTGTGAGTGCTGGCAAAAGCGCAATATCACTTAAAGAAGAGAACCCGGACTGGGAAGGCGAACTTCCATCTTTTACCTGTGATTGGTGTGGCCATGTTGGTGAGGGCCATGAGTTACTATGTGAAGCTGATCACGAAACATTATATTGCCCAAATTGCAGAACTGCTGGATGGGCTTGGGATTAATGTGTAACCAACCATATAAAAAAGAGGAGCATGGTTGATGAAAACATTGAGGTATCAAGATGATTACCTATAAAACATGGAAGAAAATTAAGCATGGGACATTCGGACCAGTAAAAAGGTATATTTATCATGGGTGGTTTTTATTGGGAATTATCCCTATTTATATCAAAAGGGAAGATGTTGATTTATAACCAGCCGCTCGACCCTGACGGCAAAGGTCGCCGCAGGTTAGCTAAACGTTATCTTTTAAGGAGATAAAAAATGCGTGGCGTACAATTATCGGACTTGGCATGGGTTGCTGAGATCCAATATAAAGATTATGCAGATTCCGATTTACATTTTGCCGTAAAAGATTATCCTGACTTTCTTTCGGCTACAGCTCATGTTCAAAACCATGTAAAAGAATGCTGGCCATATGAAATCATATCATTGAAACAACAAAAAACATAGTCAGCCAGTGCAGCGGACTCAAAAAGCCGGGCCGAAGGAGATGAAAGATGAAGATAGAGCCGAGAAAACAGATTGAAATTGCATTGCTCTCTGGGATAGTCGCAAAGTCAGCTCTTGGTCTGCAAGGGCTTGAATACGATGACTTGCTAAGATTATCATTTGCTGGTCTCATAGAAGACATTAAAAAACTTGAACAAGCTATACCAAAAAACCGCAAAAAAGGGGGAATAAAAGGGGGTATGTCATGAAAATAAAACACGGCAAGGGTACAACCAAATATGGACCAGGAGTAGATATTATTATGACCGGATGTGAAATAGCTACTGCCATTGATGCCTTCTTGACCGCCCATGGAGTGCATGTCAGTGGCCCGAGAACCATAACTGTCAACGGCCAACTATGTAAGGCAGGCAAAGTTTATGTCGATCCGTCTGGGCAAGTCGTTGCGCGCGGTAAGAAATTCTCAGGACGTGGTGCGAACCAGCCGCTCGACCCTGACGGCAAAGGTTAAAATATGGCCGCAATAAATTGGCAATACATAAAAAATAGTCCAACCAGGTGTATGGCTTTATGCGAAAACGATGGCGAAAAGATATTTAAGATTTTCGCAAAGGTTCACCGGCTTGACACTGGAGATTGGGCATACAGTTGTAGCTCTGCGATTTGGACGGGGCCGGGCTTCTATTTAGGGACGGAGCCAACCCGGGAAAATGCTATGAAAACTGTAGAGAATGGGGTTGATAACCAGTTGTTAGATTCTTGCGTTCGGAGGTCGAAATGTTGATAATATATTATCCAGATGAATGGGAAACGGTGGTTGAACATCACACGTGCGAATACCACCAAAAACACCCTGAAGACAATAGGTACGCGGGTTGCACCTGTTCATCAAGCATATCTCATAAAAGGAAAGCAATGTCCGTACCCGCAGGGCAAGCCAAGAAATACAGGAGAAATCAAGGTGGAATGTAAATGCGGTTTTATTTTCGCAGGGCCGGGCGAGTTCAGGAATTGTAACGCATACATGGACAAAGATGGTCAATGGTGGGTAGTCTGCCCGGATTGTGGGGCGGAATATAAAACAGGAGCATAGCTGATGAAAAATTTTAATTATTTTGGAATTACAAAAAGCGGGATGGGAATGACAGAAGGCATCCAAACAACTGACGATTTGTCCAAGCTTAGAGGTTGGATGAGCGGGGATTGCAGGCATGATGACAAGAAAATGTTGAAATGGATGGGGTCTGCCTTGGTTGGGCAAAAATACAGGCACAGGCTGGGCTATCTTGTTCGGATGATGGACGTATAACCGCGAAAGGAGGGATTAAAATGAAACGAGTATTTCTCGGCGGCACTTGTAACGAAAGTACCTGGCGTAACAGGATGATGATATACTTATTTGGTGAAGGTATTGAATATTTCAACCCAGTTGTCCCAGATTGGACAGAAGCTTGTATGGCGCAAGAAATTCAAGAGCGGGAGACCTGCGATTTTGTTCTTTACACTATTACGCCAAAAATGACAGGGGTTTATTCGATAGCCGAAGTCGTTGACGATAGTAACAAAAGACCTGAAAAAACCATCTTTGTGTTGTTGCGGGATGATGGTGAAATGCGATTTACAACAGGGCAATGGAAATCTCTTGGTGCTGTGGCGAAAATGGTCACCCGGAATGGCGGTCAGGTTTTTGATAATTTGAAGTCTGCTGCCATATATATTGGCGGCAAATAATATAGATAGCACAAAGGAGGGACTAAAATGAACATGAAAGAAGCTGAAGAACGGTTGCTGTTGATTATACCGGAGGACATGGTATTTGTCCCAAGTTTTATCCGGTTTCATTTCCCCCAAAAAAGTGAGAATAAACCCAAGAGACGTGTTGTAACCGAATGTAAAATCTGGCTGGGTGACCCTATTGCCAAGCATATCACGGATACCACCTGGCAGCTGGTGGTTGACCGGGTCCAGGCGAGGCTCCAAACAGAAAACAATACAGAGTGCCCGGATCTGGGGTTCGGGGATGAAGGGGAGGGATAAGCATGAAAGGGACGACAAGCGTAAAAATGACGATAACGATCCCCGGCTGGCTTGAAATCAAACTCAGGCGGGCGATGGAGAAGGAAGGTTTGGACAAACCTGCAACCTATGTTCGGGCGCTGGTAGTCCGGGCGCTGAAGGAGGAGTGACCTATGGATTTAAATGCTACGGTGATTTTAATGATGGGATCTTTTTGTTTAGGGGCTGGGATTATGATGAAAGCTGTGGATGTTTTAAACAACCACAAAACAAAAGAGGCGCCCGCAGTAATTATCGGGGCAATCACTTTGATTTCAATTGGATTTGTCTTGAAATACGGGGTGGTTTCCCCTTGATTCTCAAAGGAAGTATGATTCATGAACGAAGAGCAAAACTCGAAACCCTGCCCCTGGTGTTTAGCTGAGGGCATTGGGATAATATCTGCCGGTATCTGTCCCCGGCATGCCAAGTCACAGGCGGCGTTGATGGCGGCCTGGATTTGCAGGGACAGTGTCGAGCAAAAGTCATGTTGAACGACTGAGAACGTGTCTGGGAGAGGCACATTATGAGGGCTGGGCTATGGATTGGATAGACGAAATAAAAGAAGAAAGAGAATTAGGGCGGGTAAGACCTTTATTCCAAAGCGAACATGACCAAGTAAACGCCCGTTACCATGGTTGCACTCTTGAGTATTGTTGCGAGTGTGGCGAACTAACCGGGAATGCCGGCAGAGGCGAAGACAGTAATTACACAAAAGATGAAGAAGGCCCTTATTGTTGGGAGTGTTACCCGGAAAAAGATTCATGAGAAAGGAGCATAAAGATGAAAGTAAGTGAGGTCATAGCTAAGTTAGCAGAGTATAATCAGGAATCTGAATTTGAAATCATCGCCCATAATAAAGAGCAGGCTTTTTCCTTTGTCTATGGTGGTGCGGAAGGTGTAACTAAGCTCAATTGCACTACAGTAGGGCTCTATCTTGACGAGACGTGCCAAAACGAACAGGTATGACAATGACCACGCGTCAATTTTTATCAATCGTCCTCGCAGGCCTGTTAGCCGTCTGTGCTGGTCTGCTGATCAGCCAAGGGGAAGACACCCAACTGACAATAACCGCTGTCCAGGAGCAGGTCACAGCCCTGGAGACGCGAGTCGCCCAGGCCCAAACGCCCAGGATTAAGGTTAGTAATGCTTCGATCTGGACGTCTCAATAGGAGGGTTAAGGTGTGAAGTTCGAAGAATGGTGGAGTAGCATAGGTGGTAATGAGACTTACCATACAAGGGTCCACAATAGACCTTTTATGCTAAAGATACTTGCGAGAGAAATATGGGAGGCTTCACAGATCCACGGAAGTCCACTAACTACTTGCTATGCAGGTGGCGAAACTGGTAAACGCAAGGAACCCAATAACTGCCCGGAGGCCAAGGGTTAGACATGCATGGTGGGAATACCGCTGAGTCGAGCGCAAAACTCCGTAATATATCCATGGTGGGCCTCAGCTTGCAGGTTCGAATCCTGCCCTGCATAACAAAAAATCCCACTGAACATATGCCCGGTATGGGCGGTCATGAGAAAGGAGCATAAAATGATAAACCGGAAAGCCTTATATGATAAATTTGAAGGTCACTGCGCTTATTGTGGGCGCAAAATTGATTTCCGGGAAATGCAGGTAGATCATTATTGGCCTAAATGTTTAAGCCACCACGAACCAAAATTGGATAAGAACAGATTCGATAATCTTATGCCTGCATGTGCAAAATGTAATAACCATAAACACGGTATGCGGCCGGAGGTCTGGCGTGACGAATTAGGCAAGCAGGTTTCCCGATTGCGAACAACCGCACAATTCGATAGGGCGTTACGATTCGGCCAAATAAAAATAACAGAAAGCCCTATCGTGTTTTATTTCGAAAAAAAGGGATAACCATGGAGGGCTATGATATGAAGAATATAGAGCTCACCCCGCCGAAAACGCGGGCGGATTGTATAAACGGCCCCAGGCCATGCCCCTGGATTAGATTTAGATGTCACATGGTCTGGGCGCTCTATGACGAGAGCAGAGGTCCGAAGCTGACAGACGACCAAATTTATAATCTGATTTTCAGCCTCCCTGAGACCTGCACCCCGGACGTTGAAGACAGGGGAAGCTCTACCCTTGAGGAAATAGGTGTGATCCTGGGTATCACCCGTGAGAGGGTCCGGCAAATCGAAGGGTATAAAAAGGGTGGCGCGTTGAGGAGGTTACGAGTGGGAATGCGGCGGAAATATCTGATTGATTTTGTGTCAGATTGAGGTGGAGCTATACAGACAGAGGAGATAAAAAATGGTTCTTCCGGGGCACTGTAAAAACATAAAAGTTTTGAGGGAGGTTTGTGGCCATAATACAGGCGATAGGATTATCATTGATGAGGCAAGGAATGAATGGATAGTTACACCATATTTTACTTATCAAACTGGCACTGGTGATCGCCTGGGCTTTTTAAAAGACGATATGATATACGAAGCATGACCACCGAAAGAAAGGGCATATTATGACAACAGAGGAAGTGGTTGAAAAAATAAGGATTGCCTTCCGGGAACAGATTGACGCCGAGCCGGAGTGGAGCAAGGCGGCAATAAAGTTTCAGTTTGATTTGGCAGTTCTGAAAGTGATGGGGGAATATCGCTTACCTGAGCAGATCCTTAGCCCGGACCCCAAACACCGGCGCGAACACCTCAGCGCCCCGAATCGTCTTGTTTCTGATGTGGTATGAGACCAGACTTTTGGACATACCGACCTGGATAGCAAGCCATGATTGATTTTTGCCCATATCTGAGAGGATTTGGAGAAGCTTATCTGTATCTAACTGTAATTTATCCATGGAAGAAATCGTATCACAGGGCAAGATGAAAGTCAAACGGTTTCTTGATGCGTCAAAAAAAGGCTTGACATGGGGATCGGGACGTGGTAGGCTGTTTCCCATGTGGAAGCGTTGTAAATATTGCCGGTTAGATTACGAAAATGATAACCCAGAATGGCTGCGATGGAACTATAAAGATAGTGAATATTGCAGCCAAGATTGTGAAATAGCTGATGAATATTGGCAAAGGATTGAAGAATGCGAAGAAATATGATGGGTTGTGAAATATGAATGCATCAATAGAATTAGTGAAAAGCGAAGTTGCTTGGCACAAAAAACACTTTAAGGATGGGCCAAGTCTTGCATATGAAATCGCGTTTATTGCGGGCCTTGAACATGTTTTAGAACTGCTTTTACGTGTCAATAAAAAATCTGAACCTGAACGCCCGCCTGACTCGTCAAAGAGACCAGGTAAAAGAGTAGGCCGAAGGGTAGGGTGACAGTGCTTATTAACCTGAATACAGGAGGGAAGCTGTGAGTCGGAAAATGGGGGATGTAGCGGGGGATTGGTTACCGCGGAAGGTGTTTGTGGCCCTTCTTTATTTTGCGGGTTCAACTCCCGCCGTCCCCGATGAAAAAGTTTGATCGTTAAAAAGGTGCGCCTCTTTTCTTTGGGGAGGCGGGTTAGGGTGGGTAAAGGTTTGTTCGGTTAACTGCTTGTTATTATTCATAAGGAGGGTATTATGGAAATTAAAATTTTGACATTAACGGATAAAGCATCAGAAGCCAGAGATTATGGGCAAATGTTAGTCATTGAGGTGGACGGAAAGCCGAAAATTTCAGTGTATGACGGTGAACCCGAAGACAATAACCTTTCGAGAAATTTTAACGGTGTTTATGGTATCGGAAAACTTCTCGCACAAGCGTATGATGCCGGGAAGAGTGGTGAGGGTTTCCGCCTGACGGAAGAAAAGGTTTCCGAATATTGATGGAAACTATAATAGCAGCTCTCGAAAAACAAATACCAAAGGGTAATTGGTGTAATAATGGAGGGAAGAGCGATTGGTGTCCTTATTTTGAGGTGAAAAAACTGACTCTATCTAAACGGGGTCTTCCCCAAAGTTATTTTTGCAACCTGTTGGAAGAGTTTGTTACAAAGAAAGAGTGTGAAATTAATGAGGATTTATAATGGACGAACCCCATGAATTGCTATACGAAGATCCGTTACCTGCGAATTTTTGGTTGACCGGATTAGCAAGGAAATGCCCTCAGTGTAACATAATTGACCACTATGTCGTTAAAGGGAGAAACCCGGTGGAAGTTACTTGCAAATGTGGGCATACTTTCACAGTCCAAAAATACAAACGTGGTGAAAGGCCAAAGGCACGTAAAGGAGGAGTATGGGAGACAACACAAACATAGAATGGTGTGACGCTTCTTGGTCACCGATAACCGGCTGCACGCCTATTTCAGAAGGGTGTGCCAATTGCTATGCAAAACGGATGGCCACCCGGTTAAGAGGCCGGAATGGCTATCCTCAAGATGATCCGTTTAAGGTGACTTTTCATCCAGATCGTCTCGACCAACCCACAAAATGGAGGAAACCTCGTAGGATTTTTGTCTGTTCAATGGGAGATTTATTCCATGGGAAGGTAGAAAATGCCTGGGTTGACAATGTTTTTGCAACAATGACCAGCGATATATTTGGTGCTACGCATCATATATATTTACTTCTCACCAAACGACCAGAACGAATCCTGGAAGGAAACATCGAAAATTTTAAGCTATGGACCAACATCTGGGTTGGCGTAACTTGTGAAAACCAGAAAGCCGCAGATGAACGAATCCCGCTTCTTTTGCAAATTCCTGCCGCGGTAAGGTTTGTAAGTATCGAACCTTGCTTGGAATATGTAAACTTAGATCGATATCTTTGGAAAACCATACACATTGATAAATATAAAATTGATTGGGTAATTGTTGGAGCGGAAACAGGCCCAGGCGCAAGGTACATGGACTCGGATTGGGCGCGAGGTATTCGAGATCAATGCAAACAGGCAGGCATTCCTTTTTTTATGAAGAAGATGTCAAACAAAGAATCGGTTCCAGAGGATTTGATGGTGAGGGAGTACCCCTCATAGGAGGCAATATGTTACGGTATCCAGTTATAACTATTAATTTACGGTTAAAATGGAAACGCGTAAATTGGTGGTGGATATGGCGGCGCTCAATTCTTGGCCGGGTCTGCAAGTATGTGGGGCACACTGTCCCTGAGCCGTCAAAGCATACGTACGCTGGGTATATATTTTGTCGGAGATGTTGCAAGGATTTCAGACCAGAAGACGAAAAATGGCGAAAATCTAAATCGCAAATCAAGGGAATACCCTGAAACATGAAGGAGAAAAGGATAAATATTTTCAGAGAACTCAGGCTGCTTGCTTGCGGATTACTTTTCAGCTTAATATTTTGGCTTACTCCAAAAAATGATCCTGAAGGGTTGATAATTATAGAGTCAATCCATTTTTGGGCTTCAAAATCAAAAGAATATTTAATCAACACAAATAGGAAGTTGAGGGAGTATAATAACGATCATCATAATGGAGGTAAATATTAATCATGGAAGGATGTATAGCTGCACCACATTGGGATGCCTGTGAAACTTGCCAACATCTCGGCGACAATGGGTGCGATATCTCGAATATAGATATGACCGTATATCTTGGAGGTTGGATATTGTGTAATAATTATATTGAGATACAACAAACAAAAGACTGAGGGAGGGAAACCAATGATAATAAATGAAGACACCATAACAGAGATCAACGAACTTGTCTCTGTGGCACTCCGGGCGTATGAGACGGAGATTGAATTATTGTACGGCCAGGCAGCGAAAGGCTTAACCGTCGGCCTGGGCGTGGAGTTTTCGCCCTTTAAGGACGGTGGGATGTTCCCCGCAGTTACCATCAAATTGACATCAAAACCGATTACAGAGAAATTCACCGGGAGGGTGATAGGGCAAGAGCAGTTGGGCTTGGGGTATCCGGTGAAAGAAGAAGGGTGAAGGGGAAACGGCTCGGTTATAACGCCCATGAGAAATATGTGGCAATATTAAGGGAGGATGAACCCCATGCATTACGAAGAAACGATAATTGATGATGTGTTGTGTTACCGCAAAACACCTACCGGGACATGGGTCCCGTTTTCCAGAGAAGAATTAACA